>Ga0209777_10004542_pt1 | contig 16353 bp, 21 predicted proteins | sample FrelakmetHBP12HB_FD_187147 | JGI IMG/M metagenome (GOLD analysis project Ga0209777, IMG submission 187147) | Freshwater lake sediment microbial communities from the University of Notre Dame, USA, for methane emissions studies -HBP12 HB (SPAdes)... | ecosystem: Environmental > Aquatic >...
GATGCTCTGACCGTGAGAGGCATTACCGTGCAGCACATTTTGAGCCGCACCAGCGCCAGGGTCCATACCGTAACCCCCATGGCCAGGGTTGAGGGCACACGCATTACCTATCCACGGCAGCCGACGCTTTTGTAATGGAAGGAGGCAAAAGGCAACCCACCTTCGCGCAAGGCTACGGTGGGCAGGCAGGCACCCGTCCTCCGCAGTGCTACGGAGGGTGGACAAAGGCACAAAGAAAATGCTGAAAGCTGACTGCTGATAGCTATATAATTATTTACAGCTTTTTACTTTTACTGAGAGGAGAAACTATGGACGTATTAACACTTATAAAAGAGAGAATAAGTATCCGCCACTTTTTACCGGAAATCCCACCCCGCGCGGTAATTCTTGAATGTCTTGAAGCTGCCTCCTGGGCGCCCAATCCCACCAGCCAGCAGCCCTGGAAATTTATTGTCCTCACCAATGACACGCTTAAAACCGTGTGCCGGGTAATTGAAGACAACTTTGCCGAGGCTGCGGCAAAAATGGCTGGCCATACTGCACCTGCGGTCAGCGACAGCGTAGCATCAACTTTAAAAGAGCGCAAAGACCGTTCATTTGGTGAAATGCTTTCGTTTCTCAAGGGAAAAAATGTGGACCTGCAGGCAATAGGAAAGGGCAACTTTGTATTCCACAATGCGCCCATGGGGATACTCTTTGCTACCTATCCCTGCAAGGATCAGAACTTTCTTAAGTCAACAATTGCCGCCATGCAGACCTTCCTGCTGGCCGCAACAGCCCGGGGGCTGGGCACCTGCTGGATGAATGCGGTCTCCATCTGCCAGGAATATATCAAAGAAGCGCTGAACCTTTCACCTGAGCTTATTCTGGTGGATGGCGTGGCCGTGGGCTATCCGTTTGCAGATTCTCCGCTCAACCAAATTCCCCGGCACCGTCTGCCGGTGGAGGAGGTAACGGTTTTCCTATAACAAAGCGGCACCATAAAAAAATAAAATGGATTCCGGGCAGGCTGGAATGACCCTTGTTTTTATACTAAGTCCTACGATTCATAAATTCGGTGACGAATTTACTCACTCAGGACTTAGTGCTGAGTAAGCATTGTAAAGCTTTTATTTGGATCACATATGTCACTATATTTGCGAATCGAAGCACTAAGCATATAATTTTTATTTAAAAGAAAGACAACCAACCATGGCAAAGAAAGACAAGATTCCTGAAAAGTATCGTGTGTGGATTGATGCCAGAAAAAAACACAAATTGTCTCATGCCCATATTCAGATGGCACGGGAGCTTGGTATGAACCCAAATAAATTCGGAAGTCTTGATAACCATAAGCAGGAACCATGGAAAGCTCCTTTGCCTGAGTTTATCAAAGACCTCTATTTCAAGCGATTCGGCAAACCGGCACCGGATAATGTGCGGCCGATTGAACAGATGGTGCATGAAAAAAAGATGAAAAAAGAGGAGAAAAATAAAAATAAGATCAAGGCCTAAAGGGGTCAGATTTATTTCTTGCTTTTGATGAGGAAGACCAAAGCAGGAGAGCTATTAAAGGGCGCTCCTTTAACCCCTCCCGATTGTTTACATTTGCTTAAATGGTGAACTTTTTAGTGGAATCCGCCAACATAAAGGCAGCTTGGTGCAACTTGCGGCAGCCTTTTTTATTGACTTATCAAAATCTATTCAATATATTTTCACCGCCTTCAATCTGGAATCGAAATATCCTGATGAAAAAAGAAGTTTTAGGAAAAAATGCACTGAAGAGTTTACCGTCAGTGAGATGAAACAGATAGAGGAGATTTTTTTGTGGCTAAAGTCGATGCTTCAGTAATAAAGATTGTACAAAAATTTATATCCCGCCTGAAAAAAGACGGAATTCATATAGAATCCGCATATCTGTTTGGTTCTTATGCACGGGGAGCAGAACTTACATGGAGCGATAGGCAGTTACGTAACCTGCCTTGAATCCATCACAGAATTCACTTGCGACCGCTACGTTCGTCCCTACAAGGAATAAAACAAAAATGAAGATGAATATTTTAAAGATGCGTTTTATGTTCATAACCCCTCCTTTATGAAATAAAAGTAAAAAAGCTCTCACCAGCGCCAGGACTGATTGAGAGCATAAAATGAAATCTAATGAAATTATATGACTTGCTGAACAAGTTTTTTCCCTCACAGATAATGAACAGAAAAATTTATTTTTAATCTATATCAAATTGAATTAAATAAAACCATAAAATTAACATAAAGAAAAATAATTAAAGGCAATAAAAAGGAGCGACAAAATAGGCATCGGGGCAAAATGGGCAACAAGTAGGGGTACTAAAGAATAAATAAAATTTCCTATAAAAAGAGGGGGGGGTAAAATACCCAGGAAGACGACTATGGGACGTTGTTGACAAATTGTACAAACTCTCAGCACAATTGCGCCAGGCGCAGCTTGACCTTAAAGCCATGCCCCCCTTTACCATCGCAAGAAACTGTCTTGATTCTTCCGTCATACCAAAATGCCTTCCTGGTTTACATTCCGGTAGTATTAGGGGACGTTGTTGAATTAGTTGATTTAGTTATGTTTCTGCCAGCGCCCTGGAAATAGCCTATGTTGAAACTTACGTATGCCGCGCAATCTCTGCCTTTATTTTCATTAGACATCCAATCTTAAACATGAGCGCCATCTTGTTTTTCCTGCTATTTACTGATCATGTTCTGGATAGCCTGTTTAAGGTACGGCAATTTGTTCCTTATTACATCCCAGACAATGTCCCAGTTCACTCCAAAATATCCGTGGATAATTTTATCCCTTAAGCCGGCAAGCTTCCTCCATTCAATGTCTGCATGCCGCTTTTTGAAATCTGAACTGATATTTTTTACCGCTTCGCCGATAATTTCAAGGCTTCGCGCAGAAGCCCTTTTGAGCAGTTCATCTGCAATGAAAACGTCAAACGATATTCCCTCGGTTTCCTTAATGAGAAAATTAATTTCGTCGAGAATATGTTTCAAAAAAATTTCTTCAGACTTCACACCATCTAACCTCTTTTTCGACATATGGGCGAATATACGGGCTCAGGCTGCCATTGGTGACAAGGTCAACTTTTTTCCCGAGCAGCTTTTCCAGGGAAAAAGCAAGTTCCATGAAGTTATCAAAGGTTGGCTCCGCAAACTCAACAAGAAAATCCACATCACTGCGTTTCTTTTGTGTTTTCCTGACGAACGAGCCAAACAATCCAATTCTTTTAACCGAACATTTTTTTAATAATTCAGTATGCTGTTTTAATATTTTTTTAATGAGTGCTTCTGTTAAAACAGTTTTATTTTTTTCTCTCATCATGACCTCATCGTGCTGGTAAAAGCGGTAGAGCAAAATTACATTAAAGAGCCTGTTATTCACTTACCAAACGGTTGCGGGCAAAGTCAACTGTGATTTAGTTTTATTCTACCAATGCTCGAACAGTATCCGGCAGGTGCGCCGACAAGTCGGGGTGAGTCTCCACTAAACGTGCGATGTCGGCAAGATCTTTTTGCCGCTTGCTTTTGCGTCTTGTCTCATCCGTATAAGCCCATAGTTTGCCCTTGAGCACATCCTCCATGGTTGCCACCATCATTTCATAGCCCAAGACTTTTTTCCGCTGGGACCGGGGGATAAATTCCTGATAACGTGCATCGGTTTGTAATTGAATGCGAAGGTCGGATTTCGGGCTGCTGAGATTAATGCTGTGTTCAAACCGCTCTATCTGAAGCCCGGTCTCTAAAGCTTTTTTACAGAGTGTCTCAAGATGGCTGGCAACAATCACTATATCCAGATCAAGGCTCACCACAGGATCAGCGTATGCATTGACCGCAAGCCCGCCTATGATGCAGTAGGGCATCTCTGCGCGGGCTATCATGTCCAGCAGCATTTGAATAATATCTTCTTCGCCGTTGGAAACTGCCTTGATAAAATCTTTTGCGGTCATTGCGTCACGTTTGCGGATTAATGAATGATTTTTGAGGGATGATAAAAGTATAGGGCGGCAGATATAATGAGTCAATATAAATAAATGTGGAAAGGCAACAAGCGCAGAGGCAGAAGGCACAGAGAAAAAAACTATTTTATCCAGCGAATTTTTATATCCTTCTCAACCTGCTTGAATTCTTTATCGCCGGTCATCAGCTCACATTTTTTCTTCATTGCCAGAGCTGTGGCATAACAATCAGCGTATGACATTTTATGGAAAGCCTTCAAGCGTGCTGCCTGAAGGGTTAATTCCTTATTTGCCTCCACCAGATTTATGGGCAGCGCCCGCATGATATCGTCTGCAAGCTCTGCCCGCTCCTCTCCGCCGGTCCGCAGGGCGTGATAGATAACTTCTCCCCAATTGACAATACAGATAAAAACCTCGCGGTCTTTACTGACGCACTCTTCAAAAATCAGTGCCACGCCTTCATAGCCCGGCTGCTTTTGCAGATAGGTTATGACCGCGTAGCTGTCCAGCACCGTTGCCTTCATAATTCACGCTCCCGCTTCTTATCTTCCATAAGGGATTTGAGCATATCGCCCTCAGGCCCAAGCATCCCGGCAAGACTCTCAAAGTAACTTTTATCAAGCGGCTGAATGATAAGTTTGCCCTGCTGTTCTATAAAGGCGATTTTGGTGCCTTTTTTTATGCCGAATTTCTTCCTGATTTTACACGGCACCACTATTTGGCCTTTAACTGTTACAACTGAAGTCTCCATGGTGATGCTCCTTTCTATAAAGAGCTTACTATTATTATAATTGTAAGTCAATTATTTATTTGTAGTACTTTTAAATTATGTGTAAGAAATGCCTCAGAAGAGGTGAAGAGGCCCCTCAGCCATGCCCAGGGCAGATGAAGAGGCTTAACCTTTTAGCCTCTTTTTTTGGCCCTTTCACTATTCACGGTTCACTGGCCACAGAGATTTTAATTGCAGGTGACCAGCGGCGGCAAAATCCAAATTGACATTACACTGATAGAGTGATAGAAAATTTAAAACTATATATTTTCTACAGGTATGGCGGGAAGTTTGTTGCGAGTCATAAGCGGCGCGTATAAGGGAAGAAAACTTCATTCGTTTCCGAGTCTGTCCATCCGGCCTACCTCAGATCGGACACGCGAATCCATCTTTAACATCCTCAGCAGCCTCTTGCAGAGCTTTGCAGAAAAACGTGTTCTTGATCTTTATGCCGGAACCGGAGCGCTGGGCATTGAAGCCCTCAGCCGGGGCGCTCGCACGGCAACCTTTGTCGAGTCGGAACAGCACGCGCGTGCAGTATTACAGAAGAATCTATCACTTATTACTGACCCTGCCGCATATGCATTAATCGGGCTTCCGGTACACGCGGCACTGCCGCTGCTGCGGGGACGAGGCGAGGTTTTTGACCTCATTTTTATTGACCCTCCCTACGGCAGGGGCCTTGTCCACGCCACCCTGGAGACCCTGGCGGCAGGAACGCTATGCAGCAAACAGGGCATCATATTGTGTGAGCATTTTATCCGTGATCCCCTTGAAGAGCGCTACGGTTCATTATCGCTCTTTGATAAGAGACGGTATGGCCAGACCATGGTCTCTTTTTTCGCGGCCCCGGGAGCACCGGGATAAGCGCGGATTGATGGTCCTGACACAACCTCACTATTAATTGCAACGGGCGGATGGAACATGAAAGATAATAATGAGAGTTACTGTATTTATCCGGGGTCATTCGATCCCATCACCAACGGTCACATCAATCTGATAGAGCGGGGCTTGCATATTTTTGACAAAATTATTGTTGCGACCGCTAACAATATGACCAAAGCGCCCATGTTCACGGTTGAAGAGCGCAAGGAGATGATCCGCCTGGCCTTTGCCAGTAACCCGGAAAGCCACCGGATCATCGTCGACTCCTTTGACGGGCTGCTCGTCGACTACTGCCGGGGCAAGGGCGTGCATGTGGTGCTGCGCGGGCTGCGCGCCACGTCTGATTTTGAATACGAGTTTCAGATGACCTTTATGAACCGCAAACTGGACCGCACCATTGACACCATCTTCATGATGACCGGCATGCAGTGGTTCTTTGTAAACTCAAGCGTTATTAAACAGGCGGCTCTGTCCGGCGCTTGTGTTTCGGGGCTGGTGCCGGATATAGTATGTGACCGGCTGCAGGAAAAAATTAAGAGCATAAAAGGGAAAAAGACAAAACCAAAGGCAGCAGAGAGTTGCTGAGTGCGAAAGTTGAGGAGCTGATAACTCCGGCACGATGAACTCTGGATACGTATCATTTCAACAATCGTTTACCTACTAACAGGAGGCAGTTGTATGCAGCTTGCACGACGCGTAAAAAAAATAAAGCCATCCCCCACGCTGGCGGTTGATGCCAAGGCCAAGGCGCTGCTGGCACAGGGGATTGATGTGGTCGGATTTGGCGCCGGGGAGCCTGATTTTGATACCCCGGATAACATTAAAGAGGCGGCCATTAAAGCGATCAAATCCGGATTTACCAAGTACACTCCCGCCGGCGGCACCGAAGAGCTGAAAAAAGCCGTCTGCCAGAAATTCAAGCAGGACAACAACCTGGACTACACGCCCCCGGAGATTCTCATCTCCTGCGGGGCAAAGCACTCGCTCTATAATATCTGCCAGGCGCTGTTTGAAGAAGGCGATGAGGTACTGATTCCCTCACCCTACTGGGTCTCATATCCTGACATGGTGATGCTTGCCGGCGCAACCCCGGTCATTATCAAGACCACGGAAAAAACCGGCTTCAGAATGACGGCCCGGGACCTGGAGCAGGCCATCACCCCGAAGACCAAGGCCCTGATTCTCAACTCGCCGTCAAACCCTACCGGCGCCTCCTACTCAAAAGAAGACCTCACGGCCATCGCCCGGGTGGTGCTTAAAAAAGGCATCACCGTCATCTCCGATGAAATTTATGAAAAGCTCATCTATGACGGCTTTCAGTTCTCAAGCATTGCCTCCTGCGACCCGGCGCTGAAACCGCAGACCATCGTGGTGAACGGGGTATCCAAGTCCTACTCCATGACCGGCTGGAGAATCGGCTATGCTGCGGGGCCAAAGGACGTGATCAGCGCCATGACCAACATCCAGAGCCAGAGCACCTCAAATCCGACCTCGATTGCGCAGAAGGCAAGCCTTGAAGCCCTCAACGGGCCGCAGGATTTCATCCCCATGATGGTGAAAGAATTTGACCGGCGCCGGACCTATATGGTTGACCGGCTCAATGCCATGCCCGGTGTCTCCTGCTTCAAGCCAAGTGGCGCCTTCTATGCCTTCCCCAATGTTTCCGGGGTTTATGGCCGCAAGGCCGGCAGCCTGACCATTGCCGATTCCTCGACCTTTGCCCAGTATCTGCTCGAGTCAGTAAACGTTGCGGTAGTGCCGGGCGTTGCGTTTGGTGCCGATGAAAACATCCGCCTCTCCTATGCAACATCCTTTGCCAATATTGAAAAGGGGCTTGACCGGATACAGAAAGCCATAGAAGCGTTGACATGATTTTTAAAGTGTGAAATAGTTTGAGCAGCTGGTGCAGCGAACATTATGGTTTCGTTTGCGATATGTGTTCTTTGGTATAGCTATAGTGAACGACTTGCGACAGGCGGATAAACAACCGGTTGTCATTGCGAGTCCGCAACCGCAAACGAAACAATCTCGGCTCGACTGAGCTCGCCGCAGTCAGCGATTGCCGCGTCGTTCCCGATTATATCGGGACCTCCTCGCGAGTGACGCCTCGAGCCACTCGCTGCATTCTATCTTTTTGTCGTTCAGCACAACAGGGAGTGATCTATATATATGTTAGAAATGCTATCTCAAGCAATACTTCCATCAGTGGTAACATCAGGCGACATCTCCACCGGCCTGCAGGATAATGTCTGGGATCTCGTTCTGAATGCCGGCCCTACGGTAAAGATGGTGCTTTTGCTGCTCATGCTCTTCTCCATCATTTCCTGGGGTATTATCTTCTTAAAATTCCGCGTTATTCGCGCGGCCATTAAGGAGACCGAGCTGTTTCTGGGAATGTTCTGGGAGACGGCCAAGCTCTCGCAGATTTATGCGGAGGCCAAAAAGCTCCAGCACAGCCCCCTGGCGGAAATTTTCCGCTCCGGCTATATCGAGCTGGAAAAAGTCAGAAAGCTTGCCACCAGTCCCATGCAGGACCTGGGGCAGTCAAGCTCTGACCTGGACCTCATCTCTCCCATCATGGGTATGGGTAATATCCGCAGGGCGCTGGAACAGGCCATGATAGCCGAGCGCACCCGGCTGGAAAAAAATCTCAACTTTCTTGCCACCACCGGCTCTACCTCGCCCTTTATCGGGCTGTTTGGTACGGTCTGGGGCATCATGGATGCATTCCGCAAGATCGGCGTCCGCGGCTCAACCAACCTCGCCACCGTAGCCCCCGGTATTTCAGAAGCGCTGATCGCAACGGCGGTCGGCCTGTTTGCCGCTATTCCGGCAGTGGTTGCCTATAATTACTACCTGGGCAAAGTAAAAACCCTGTCTTCGGAAATGGACAACTTTTCCTCGGAGTTTTTAAATATTATTCAGAGAAACTTTGAAGCAACAAGGAAGGCCCAGCAATGACCGGAGGCGATAGATCATCAGGCCCGATGGCGGACATCAATGTCACGCCGATGGTTGATGTCATGCTGGTGCTGCTGATCATCTTCATGGTTGCAGCGCCGCTGGTGCAGCAGGGGGTGGATGTGCAGCTGCCCCAGGCAGCAGCCAAGACCATCTCGGTCCAGCAGGAGCACCTTACCCTGTCTCTTAACAAAGATAAGCGCATTTTCCTGAATGAAATGGAGATCGATCGTTCCCGGATCAAGGAGAAGCTGGTGAGCATTTTCAGCCAGCGCACGGACAAAGAGCTGTTCTTGCGAGCTGACAAGGATCTTCCCTACGGGTTTGTCATCAGCGTCGTTGCCGCGGTGAAAGAGGCTGGCATTGAAAAGCTGGGAATGGTGACCGCACCGCTCGAGGAGAAATGACCGCACCGCAGTTACTTACCTCGTCCCCTTTTTCCGGCTCCCATCCTGCAGAGCCAAAACTAAAGTGGATGGTGGTGTTGTCAGGTGTGGTGCACCTGGTGGCCTTTGGCGCTATTATGGGGCTGCCGCCGTCTTCATCGCGGAATATTTTTTATTCACCGACCTATTCAGTTGATCTGGTGGGGCTGCCGTCGGGCGGAGCTCCGTTTGCCGGCAGTGCCGGGAAAACCTCCGGTAAGTCAGCATCGGAAGAAGTTAAAAAGCAGCACGTCAAGCTCTGGAAGGGCCCCGCCGCAATAGAATCACAGGTAAAGGTTCAGGCCGGGCGCTCTCACCCGGTGCTCGACATTCCGGCAAAAGAAAAAAAGCTTGCGCCGCAGCGGCCGGAACCGGAAGCGGCTGAAGGCACCGCAGCAGGCTCTGCTGAAGAAAACCCGGGCGCAGCCGGGGCTGATAAAACCTCTTCTGCAGCCAAGGCTGAGACCCGCGAGCAGGGCACCGGAGGCGGCGTGCCGGGAGCCGGACCGGGTGGTCCAGGCGGCGCAGGAGGTGCGGCAGCGAACCTTCGCTTCAGCCGCTACTACCAGGCCCTTTACGAAAAAATCTACCAGTCGTGGATACTGCCCGACTATGTCACGGAGAAAGAAGGTTCGCGAGAGGTTATCGTCGTTATAAAAATCCAGAGGGATGGAAAAATTCTGGGAGCAAGCTTTGAAAAAGCGTCCGGGAACCGCCAGCTCGATGCTTCGGTTATGAATGCCCTGAAGAAGGCCGATCCCCTGCCGCCGCTGCCGGATGATTTCCGCGAAAATTTTTTAGAAATCGGAATCCGTTTTATTCCACAGCAGAAAGCCCAATAACATCATGAAACGATCAGCTCTTATATCCCTGCTCATTGCAGCCAGCGTGCTTATCGCATGGCCCGGCAGTGCTCTCGCCAAGGTCTACCTTGACATCCTGTCTCCGTTTGCCACGCGCCTGCCGATAGCAGTACCCGCTTTTAAAAACACCGGCTCCCAGCCGGACACTGAAAATATCGCCGCCAAAATGGCCGCGGTCATCCGGCAGGACCTTGACCTTTCAGGGTTCTTCCGCGTTCTTGACGCAAGCGCGGTGTCTTCGGACCTGGCCTCTTCCGGTACCACGGTGGATACCATCAAATGGGACAGCTGGACCATTATCGGGGCCGAGGCGCTGGTTACCGGCGGCATCTCCGTGAACGGCAGTGAACTGGTCGCAGAGCTGCGCCTGTTTGATGCAGTACAGCGGCAGTCAATCGTGGGCAAGCGCTATTTTGGCCGGGCCGAAGACGCCCGGCTTATCGCCCACAAATTTTCCAATGAAATATTTAAAAACCTCGCCGGCGAGCAGAGCGTCTTTGAGACCAGGATTGCCTTTGAAAAACGCTCCCAGGGAACTAAAGAAATCAGCATCATGGATTTTGATGGCGCCCATGCTGAGACCATTACCGAAATGAACTCCATCTGCCTGAGTCCGGCATGGTCGCCTGACGGTAAAAAGATTGCCTTCACCTCATATGCGGACGGAAACCCCGATCTCTATATCAAAGATCTGGCCAGCGGAAAAACTGAACGGGTTTCTCATAAAAAAGGCGTCAATATTACTCCCGCTTGGTCGCCTGACGGCAGAAGAATTGCCTTGACATTGAGCCTAAACAACGGTAATTCAGAAATCTATGCACTGGACGTTGCAACCAGAAATCTTGAGCGACTGACCGACGACCCGGCAAATGATGTTTCTCCAACGTGGTCACCTGCTGGTGACGCCATCGCCTTTGTTTCAAGCCGCTCCGGGTCCCCGCAGATTTTTCTGCTGGAGCTGGCCGGCAAAAAAGTCCGACGGATAACCTTTGAGGGCTCCTACAATACATCCCCTGACTGGTCACCCAAGGGAAATAAAATAGTATATGCAGGGCAGCAGGGTGGCACCTTCAATATCTTTGTCATCAATACTGATGGCACCCTGTTCCAGCAGCTGACCCATAACCAGGGAAGAAATGAAGACCCTTCCTGGTCACCTGACGGCCGCTTCATTACATTCAGTTCCAACCGCTCCGGTAAAAATGAGATTTACATCATGCGCTCTGATGGAACCGGACAGAAGAAGATATCCGGCGGAGCCGGTGAAAAAACCAACCCGGCCTGGTCACCGTTTCTCAAATAAACGGGGCACCACCGTTACATGACAGAAAAAACAGCATCAACATAAATAAATTTCAGCTAAGGGAGGTAAAAAGATGAAACGTTGTTACACACAGGTACTCCTTGCAGTGGTTCTGGTCTGCTTTCTGGCAGCTACCGGAGCATGTACTAAAAAGGCAGTTAAAAAAGACAGCGGTCTGGGCGAGGAAACTGCTGCACAGGGAATGAAAAAACCGGGAGAAGAAGGCCTTGAAGAAGCCCGCAGCGGCGGCCCCAAATGGAATGATCCTACGCCGGAAATGGCCGCCTATTTCAAGGACATCTCTTTTGAATATGACCGGGTCACCCTCAGCCCCGAGGCAAAGGAAAGCTTAAACAAGCTCGGGGAATGGCTGCTGAAAAAGACCTCCGTCCAGGTGCTGGTCGAAGGGCATTGCGATGAGCGGGGCACTGCGGAATATAATTTAGCCCTCGGAGAGCGCAGAGCGCACGCTGCCAAGCAATATCTTACCCAGCTGGGCGTCAATGCTGACCGGATCTCTACCCTCAGCTATGGCAAAGAGCGGCCAATAGACCCTGGTCACACAGAAGCAGCATGGTCAAAAAACAGGCGCGATCATTTTCTCTATAGATAGTAAAGAAATCGTTTGAATTCGACTTTCCCCGCCCACAGGGCGGGGCATTACGCCGAATTCGTGGCTAAAGCCACCACGATTTCTATTGAGAATTTCTTAAAAACAACCATTCATCCCCGTCTACAAGACGGGGTATTCTGGCTAGTTTTCATAAAGCACACAGTAAATAACCCGGTAAAGGCCTCTCTATGGTTGTCCAGAGAGGCCTTTAACACTGCATGGTTTGGAGTACTATGAAAAGATGGTGCAATAATTTTTATCTGGGCCTGCTTACTATAGCGACAGCGCTTATGACGTCCGGCTGCGCCGGCCTCATTGAGCCCGCAGTAGCACGCCATGAACAGGATATCAGCGCGCTCCAGCAAAGCACCCAGGAGATGAACCGGTCGATTGCAGCGCTACGCAAAACCCAGGCAGAACGGACAGATGAATTAGACAGTATCAGGCAGAACCTGCAGACACTCCAGGGCAGCGCTGAACAGAACACCCTCAAGCTGGACCGGTCTCTGGCAGAAGCGCGCAGCCTCCAGAATGAGATCATTGCAGTGCTCAAGGAAAAAGACGAGCAGCTCTCCGTCCTGCACAACCGTTTGCAGGTGCTTGAATCAGGGGCCGGCATTGCGTCTGCTCCGCTGGCAAAAAAACCTGCCAATTCCGTATCCGGCAACGGCATAGAAAATGTCTGGTCACCAAGCCCCTATTCAGCTCTGGCAAAAAAACAGGCAGCCGGCACGGGCCAGTCCACGCTCCCGCAAAGAACCGCGGCGCTTCCGCCGGCACCTACGCCGGAGGGGGTCTACAACGAAGCGTACAACACGCTGCGGTCGGGAAACTATGAAGGCGCCCGTCAGCAGTTTAATAGTTTTCTGCAGAAATACAAGGAGAGTGACCTGGCCGGCAATGCCCAGTTCTGGATTGGTGAGAGTTATTTTAAACAGAATAAATTTGAAGAAGCGATTGTGGCGCTTGAAGAGCTAATTAAAAATTATCCCAAGAGCAATAAGATTGCCGACGCCTATTACAAGCAGGCGCTTTCCTTCAGCGCCATTAAAGATGTCGTTGCTGCCAAGGCGCGACTGGAGATGCTCTTAAACGAGTATCCGAATGGCGATCTGGCGCAGAAGGCAAAAAAGAAACTCGATGAGCTGCAGCAGCAGAAACCCGCCGAAGAAGAATAAGCATCAACCGCAAGCCTGCTGCACGCACCGGTCAGCAGGCTTGTTCCCGGTCAGCACCTTCCTTAAATTTCATCATGCACGCGCTGCTGCAGAAATAACGGACTTCGCCGGATATAGTTTTGCTCAGCGCGGTACTTTTCTGGATATACACCTTGCACACCGGGTCCTGCACCATCTCGTCTATGGCGCGCGCCGGGGTTCCCCCCGCGGGCCGGTAACCCGCCATGTAGCGGCTCAGAAGCGGCCGTATAATCACATCCTTGACCGCTTTAAAGCACAGATAGATAAAAACAATAAGTATGATGGTGCGAAGCAGAATCACGTGCGGGCCTCAGCCAGTTTTACAATTTTTTTAGTGTCACTCACCTGCTGCAGCAGTTTCTCCACCGGCTGCTTGAAAACAGGGTGCATCCAGGACGGCTCAATCTCTGTCAATGGCTCGAGCACAAAGCGGCGCTGGTGCAGAAACGGGTGCGGTACTTTCAGCCCGGGCGCATCAATTACATCCTGATTAAAAAAGAGCAGATCAAGATCAATGGTGCGCGGGCCCCAGAGAAACTCTTTCTCTTTTCCCAGCCGCCGCTCTGTTGCCTGCAGAAACGCCAGTAACGTGAACGCGTCCGCGCCGGTCTCTATTTTCGCAGCGCAGTTTATGAACAGCCCCTGCTCTTCATATCCCCACGGCTCTGATTCATAGAAAGAGGAAATTTTCATGACCCTGCAGCCGCTCCAGGCATCAAGGGCGGTGATGGCATCAGAGCAGGCCTTTTTCCGGTCGCCCTTATTTGAGCCAAAGCCGATGAAGGCAATGTTGTGCATACAGTCTGGTTTCAAGTATGAAGTTTAAAGTTTAAGGTTGAAAAACTTTAAACATGAAACATTAAACGTTAAACAAACAGGTTTAGAATCCAACTTTTTTTATCCGCTCCACCGCCTCCTGCATCCGCTCTTTATCAACGGTCAGGGCCATACGGATATAGCCTTCCCCCTCTTCACCAAAGCCGCTGCCGGGAGTCGTAACAATCCCCGCCTTCTGCAGCAGGTGCATGGTGAACTCGGAAGCGTTGTAGCCGCGCGGCACGCACACCCACAGGTAGAAGGTCGCCCGGGGCAGATCAAAATCAAGGCCCGCGCTCTTCAGTCCGGCCGCGAGCACATCCCTGCGCTCCTGATAGATTTTTCTCATCCGCTCCACGCACTGCTGGTCTCCCTGCAGCGCTGCCACACCTGCCCACTGGACCGCCTGAAAAATTCCTGAATCGATATTGGTTTTTATTTTCCCGAGGCCGGCAACAATATCCCGGTTACCCACGGCAAAACCGATGCGCCAGCCGGTCATGTTATAGGTCTTTGACAGGGAATGAAACTCAATGCATACGTCACGGGCGCCGCTAACCTCAAGAAAGCTTACCGGCCGGTATCCGTCAAAGGCTATCTCAGAGTAGGCGCAGTCATGACAGATGATGATGTTATATTTTTTCGCCAGCGCAACCGCCTCTTCAAAGAATGCCGGTTCCGCCACTGCAGAAGTCGGGTTGTTGGGGTAGTTGAGAAACATGAGCCGCGCTTCGCTGAGGGCTTTTTCGGGGATCTTGCTGAAATCAGGAAGAAATCCGTTTCCCCTGGTAAGGGGCATTATTTCCTGAATGCCGCCGGCAAACAGGGTTGATGTTTTATACACCGGGTAGCCCGGGCTCGGCACCAGCACCCGCTCTCCCGGGTTGACAAAGGCAAGGGGAATATGGGCAATGCCCTCTTTTGAGCCGATGAGTGAAACCACTTCATCCCGGGGGTCAAGCGCTACATTGAAACGCTTCCCGTACCACTGCGCCACTGCTTCGCGGAACGCCGCCATGCCCTCATAACTGGGGTAGCGGTGATTTTCCCCATTGCCTCCGGCCTGTCGCAATTTCTCTATGATATGCTCTGGTGTCGGCTGATCAGGATCACCGATGCCCAGGTCAATGATATCTGCGCCTTGTGCTTTTACCTCCTGTTTCATCCGGTCAATCTGGGCAAAAAGATATGGGGGAAGCTGCTTCAACCGCCGTGCCTGAATTATCTCCATTAGTCGCCTCTTTTTCAGACTGTCAGATGACAGGCATTGAGACAACAGACAGGGTGTTATCCTTTGGTCTGCAGTCTTACCGTCTGTCTTCTATTCTCTCTTGTCTGTCCCTTATTGTCTGATTGTCCGTGTTCTGTTGTCTTCTGTCTGAACGTCTGTTCTCTGCTTGTCTGTAGTCTGTCTATCTCAATCCCAGCACGTCCTGCATGTCATATAAGCCGTTGGGCCGATCAATCACCCATTGGGCTGCGCGCAGCGCCCCATAGACAAAGGTGTCACGGCTGTGTGCCCGGTGTATCAGCTCCAGCCGCTCTCCCTGGCCGCAGAACAGCACCGTGTGCTCACCCACGATGTCACCGGCGCGCAGGGTCTGGATGCCTATTTCATCTTTTTTCCGCTCGCCGATAATACCCTTGCGCTCGTAGACCCCCACTTGAGAGAGGTCCCTGCCGTAGGCATCTGCAAGTATCCGGGCTATCTTTAACGCCGTGCCGCTGGGTGCATCTTTCTTGTTATGGTGATGCACCTCAAGCACTTCCGCATCAAAATCTTCTCCCAGGATCTGTGCCACCTCGCCGACCAGTTTAAACAGCATATTGACCCCGGTACTCATATTCGGGGCACAAACGCAGGGGAAGTTTCCGGCCAGGGATTGTATCTCCGCCATCTGCCCGGGAGAAAATCCGGTGCTGCCGATCACCGCGGCCTTGCTGCTGCGGCCGGCAAACCGCGCGGTCTGCATGGAGACCGGGGGAAACGTAAAATCAATGATCACGTCAAACGGCGTGACGAGTTCATCCAGGCTGCCGGCGATCTTCTCATCAGAGGGAACAGTCGCCAGAACCTCCCGGATGGGTTTTCCCAGCTGTGGATGATCAGCCCGCTCTGTCGCGCCAGCCAGGTAAAATCGGTCTGATTGCGCAATCAGCTCGCAGATGCGCCTGCCCATCCTGCCTTCGGCGCCAACCACGGCGCATGATAGTTTGGTGTTAACGGTCATAGTAAGCACCTTTCATCTAGCACGCCAGCAAAGACTATAACGTTATTTTTTAGTAACCGGACATCCCACGATGGGAAGGTATTCGCTGTAATTAAAGCGCGGGCTGTTCTTTTCATCATGACACTGCTTGCAGACACCTTCTCCGGCATTGCGCACGATATCACCCTTGCCCTTGTGCTGTTTTCCCGGGCCATGACAGGACTCGCACTGCACATGCAAAAACGGGGATTTTTCTCCCTGGGCTATGGTGTAGCCGCCCGGCTCCTTGAATCCGGTGGTATGACAGGGCAGGCATTCTATATCAAAATGGTTGCAGTTTTTCA
>Ga0209777_10004543_pt1 | contig 16353 bp, 14 predicted proteins | sample FrelakmetHBP12HB_FD_187147 | JGI IMG/M metagenome (GOLD analysis project Ga0209777, IMG submission 187147) | Freshwater lake sediment microbial communities from the University of Notre Dame, USA, for methane emissions studies -HBP12 HB (SPAdes)... | ecosystem: Environmental > Aquatic >...
GGCGTGGAAGGAAGGGGCGACGTACGGGGCCGTCGGCGGCGACACGGTCGTCCGCCAGAACATCAAGATCCTCGACACCAAGGCCCCCGCCGTTTATCTGACCGAGCGGTACGGCATGACGGCGTATCGATTCGTCGTACCCAACGGCACTTACACGGTGAGGCTGCACTTCGCCGAGACGTTTGCGGACATCGACACGGAGGGGCCGCGGGTCTTCTCGGTGTCGATCCAGGGGAAGCCGGCCCTCACCGATTTCGACGTGAAGAAGACGGCCGGCGGCTCCCTCAAGCCGGTGGTCAAGGAGTTCAAGGGCGTCGCGGCGACCGATGGCAAGTTGCTCATCGAGTTCGCCGCGAAGAGCCAGAAGCCCGAGATCAACGGCATCGAGATTCTGGGCGAATGAGGTCGCTCGGGCGCCTTGGCGGCGCGGGGCTTCGGACCCCCTTGCCGTTACCGCAGGACGAAGTACCCGTGGCCGACCATGTCGAAGACCTTCTCCTCGACGATCGTGAGGCCCGCCGCGGCGAACATGGCTCGCCATCGCTCGGCGGTCGAGATGACCTGGTTCGTGAGGTCGTGGTAGAGGTGGTGCTCGAGGAACGCGGTCGGCTGGCGGCGAAGCTTCTCGTGGGGCTGCTTGCAGAACTCGCCGACGTAGAGCAGGGCCTTGGGGAACTCGCGGCGCATCTTCTTCAGCAGGTTGACGATCACGTCTTCGCCGTGGACAAGGTACTCGTGGTATGTGTCGACGGCGGTGATGGCGTCGACCTCGGGCCGCTCGCGTGCGAGGCCCTCCATGTGGAACATGTCGCCGAGGCGGACTTCGATCCGCCCGGCGTGGGGGGACGTGGCGAGGGCTTCCTTGGCATACGCGACCGTCGGCGCGTCGATGTCGAGGCCGAGGGACTTGAGGTCGCGGTGAGTCTCGCACAGATAGAAGAGGAACGCGAGGTCGCCGCACCCCAGATCGAGCACCATGCGGGCGCCGTGCCGCTTGAGCATGTCGGCCAGGACGGGGTAGGGGAGCGTGCGGCAAAGCTGGCCGCTGCCGCGCCCGACGTACTTGCCGAGGCGCCGGACGTCCTTCGGATAGGTCTCGTCGCCGCGGAGGAGGGCCCGCAGGTGCGCGAAGACCGGCTCGTAGGCATAGGTCAACTCGAAGAAACCGCGCGGTTCGTCCATCAGGCGCCGCAGCGTGTCGAGCGCGCGGACGCGGCCGCCTTCGAACCGCACGAGGCTGAGGCCGTCCATATAGGAGAGGACGCTCTCGAGGACGTGGCGGTTGAGCTTCGGGTCCGCCGCGAGGTCGTCGAACGGGACCGACTCGGCGGCGAGGATGCGGTCCAGCAGGCCCGTCTCCAGGAGGGCCCACACGCACGAGCACACGGCGTAGCCGCGCACGTGTGGCAGGGCCTCGTCGAAGCGTTTCTTGATGCGGATGGCTCTCGGCAGGCCGAGGAGGCGGATGACTTCGAGCGCCTGACTGAGATGGCTCATGTGCGTTCCTCGTAGTCATGATCGTGCCGTTGATCACGTGCGTTGACGTTGCCGCGTCGGCACACAACACGCGCCCCGCAAGCGGGGCGGCTAACGAGGCGCCTGGGCCGGACACGCCGCCAGGACGCCGTCGTCGAACGAGGCGCGGATCTGCTGGCCGGGCTCGACGACGAGGAACCGCGCGTCGTCCCACTCGCCTTCGAAGGCCGCCCGGATGAGGCCGAGGTCGCCGGGGACGGAGTCGTAGGCCCAGCCCTTGTCGGCGCAGATGCCGCGGACCCGCTCCGGCAGGCCCAGGTGCCGCGCGTGCTCGAACTCGATCAGCGTGCCGTGGGAATAGTGCTCCTCCCATTTGCCCATGAACTCCATCAGGTACTTGGCGTTGTCCTCGCCGTACTTGGCGACGAGTTCGTCAAACTGCTTCTTGTACATGGGACCGAGGCCGCTGTTGTCCATCGGATCGAACCGCTGGCGCCCGTCCTTGCCGATCTCGAGCCACCCCGCGCTGTACCAGTAGGTGCCGGGCCGCTCGCCGAAGAGCTTGGCGTAGCGCTCCTTCGAGCCCAGCAGGAGCGTGATGCAGTCGTGGGCGCGCGGCACCACGAGCTTGACTTCGCCCGCCCGGATGCCGGCGAGGGCGTTGTTGCAGAGGCCGTAGCCCATGATGACCGCGCCGTACTGGTCGGCTCGGACGGCGTCGATGGCCGGCTGGAGGGCCGCGCGGCAGGTGTCGCTGTTGTCGTGGAGGCCCTGCGGAAAGAGGGCGATGTCGATGCTGTGCGTCGCCTGGGCGGCGCACCAGTAGAACTCGCGCGCCAGGACGTCGCAGACCAGGGCCTTGATTCTCATCGCGCTTTCGTCCCTTCTTCCACCGGGCCGTACGTCGCGACCGCCGGGAATCCTTTCTCGAACTCGACCTGGTTCACGAGGAACTTGTGCTTGTACTGCTCGACGCGGCCCTTGCGCTCGTTGATGATCTTCGTGTCGTAGGCCCGCCAGGCGCCGGCGGCGATCGTCCGGACCTTGACGGGCTGAAGGCGGCCGCTGTCGCGTTTCGTCCGGTACTCCATGTTAAGGCCGCCGAGCGCCGCGTCAACAGCCCAGGCCAGTTGCCGCGCGCCGGCCGGGTCCACCTCGTTTTCATCCACGAGCAGCGTGTAGAAGGGGATCCGGCCCCAGGTCGGGCAGAGGCAGTAGCTACGGACCGCCAGGCCCAGCCGCGCGAGGGCCTCGTTGACGGCCGTGACGACCTGGAACTCCGTGATCTTTTCGCCGGTGAGATTCGAGATATGCTGGCCCTTGTTGAGAAACTCGATGACCGGCGCCGGCCCCTCCTTGCCGACGACCTGGACGAGGTCGCCGATGTGGTACCGCACGAGGCCCCCCGGGGTCGTCAGGACGATGAAGTACCGGCGGCCGATCTCGGCCTGCTCGGGGAGGATCGCCGCGGGGTCGGGCGTGCCGGCCTCCTCCTCGGGCATGAACTCGAAGAAGGCGCTGGTGACGTCGAGGACGCCGGCGCTTCCCTCGGTCTGGAGCGGGATGGAGAACCGGCCCTCGGAGGCGATCAGGCCGATGTCGCGGATGGGGCCGTCGCCCCAGTAGTGCGGCATCTCCCGCAGGTACAGGCTGAGCGTCCCGCCTTTCCAGGTCCCGATCAGGGGGATGTCCCAGGCGTCCTTGGGAAACAGGTGGCCGGAGGCGCGGGCGGCCGCCTCGAGTTGTCGGGCCCGCTGGGGCATCGGCTTGAGGCGGCGCTCGATGGCCCGGCGGTACGGCGCGTCGAGATGAAGGTCCGCCGCGAGCGTTCCGTCGGCGAGGTCCCGCAGGAGGGCTTCCTTCCGTTCGTCCATCGCGTGCGCCAGGCCGAGCAGCGTGCTCGGGTTGGCCGTGATCGGGAACACGCGCCGCCGGGCGAGGCCCAAGCGGGCGGCGAGGTAATACTTGGTGGCGGTGTCGCCGGCGTGCGAGGTCTCAGGCGTCATGACGTACATCCAGCGGATGGCCCGGCGCTGAGCTTGGGCCGTGAGGCCCGACATGGCCCCGGCGTGGATTCCCGAGGGCGTCTGTTCCTCGTCCCAGCGGCTGGCCATCTGGAGGAGCCTCGCCCCGTAGCCGGCCGGATGGTCCGTCAAGGCCCTTATCCCCCAGACGTGCCAGCCCAGGCGATACGCGCGGAGGGCGGCGTCGGTCACGGGGATGTACTTGGGCGAGCCGGTCGTGCCGCTTGTCATGGCGAACATGTGAATAGGCGTCCCGGGCGGGAACAGGGCGTCCGTCTCGCCGTGGCGGACCCGGTTGATGTACGGCTCGACGCGCTCGTAGCCGGCGATGGGGATCGCGCGGCGAAGGTCGGCCGCGTTGCGGACGCCCGCCAGGCCGAAGTCGCGCCCGAATCCGCTATCGGCCGTCTGGGCGAGAAGCCGCTCCAGGAGGCGCGCCTGGCAGGCCGGCGTGTCGTGGACGGCTTGCAGCCACCGCCGGGCCTGCCACCCGGCCTCCACGACCAGGGGAGCCCAGACGGCGCGTCTCAACCAGATGGCGAGCGTTTGGTTCATGGGGCGCGGCTCATCCGGCCGCCTGGTTGCAGCGCGGCCTCGCCGCCCGCCGCCGACAAGTACCGGTCGAAGAACGACGTGACTTTCCGGGCGTACGTCTCGGGGTCCGTGACGACCGGCTGGTTGTGCTTGGCGCCGGGGCAGATCCAGACCTCCTTCGGGCCGGGCTTCATGTTGAAGAAGGCCATCGTCTCGTCCGGCGGCACGTAGGTGTCGCGTTCGCCGGAGATGAAGAGGACCGGCACCGACTCCAGCTTGGTCAGGGCCTTCCGCGTGCTCGGGAACTGGCACCGGCATTTCAGCTCCACGTAGAACATGAGGAGCACGCGGAAAAAGCGGTACACCAGGTACGTCCGGTCCACGCTGACGATGTCGATGCGGGAGTAGATTTCGACCCAGCGTTTCATGAGCTGGTCGATGCGGAGGTCCGTCGAGAAGACGCCGTCGACGACGAGGCATCGGACGACCGGCGTGAGGATGGCCGCCATGGTGGCGGCGCAGGCGCCGCGGCTGACGCCGACGAGGCCCAGGCCGGTTTTCGAAATGTCGCGCCGGCTCTCGACGTAGGCGATGGCGGCCAACACGTCGTGGACCTCGTGGTTCGAGGGCCAGTGGCGAGGCTCGTAATGAGGCGGCGTGAAGCTCCGGCCCTGCCCGCGGAAGTCGAACGTGAAGACGGTGTACCCGGCGTCGATGAGCGCCCGGGCGTAGCGGCCCGCGCTGAGCATGTCGCTGTCGAACTCGTGGCAGAAGATGACCGTTCCGCGGTCCGGCAGGCCCGGCGGCCGATCGATCAGCATGCCGCGCAGGCTTCGGCCGTCCAGGCTCGGGAAGCTCACGATCTCGCCTTCGGGCGGCGCGTAGTTCTGCGGCGTCGTGTTCATGGGCAGGGGCGTGTCGAGAAACATGTTGATGCCCAGCCGCATGTACTTCACGAGGACGCACACGAGGAAGGTGAGGACGGCCGCCAAGAGCGCGAGGACGAGCAGCAGGAGCCAATGGTCGCCGACTTCCGGAGCGATGGCGCCCAGGCAGACAAGGGTCGCATCGGCCGGTCTCATGGCGCTCGCTCCGAACGGATCCGCCGGTGAACCCCGTCGGTAAGGACTCAGTCATGGGTGCCCGGCCTTATCCGAGCCGCGACCGTAAGGGAGCGGGGTGTTTGCCCGCGGCCCAAGGCCCGCTCCCTTACGGTCGCGGCTCGGATAACGACAACAGCCGGGCACCCATGACGGAGGTCTTACCCCCGTCGCTCAGGGCACGTAGCGGCGAACCACGAGGGCGTCGTTCTGTCCGCCGAAACCGAACGAGTTCGACAGGCAGACCTCGACCTTGGCCCGGCGCGCTCGGTTCGGCACGTAGTCCAGATCGCATTCGGGGTCCGGGTGGTCCAGGTTCATGGTGGGAGGAAGGATCTGGTCCCGGATCGCCAGGACGCAGGTCATCAGTTCCGTGGCGCCGGCGGCCGCAATCAGGTGGCCGAGGGTGCTCTTGACGCTCGAGATCGGGACCTTGTAGGCCCACTCCCCGAACAGCTTCTTCACGGACAGGGTCTCGACCCGATCGTTCTCGGTGGTCCCCGTGCCGTGGGCGCTGATGTAGTGAACGTCCTGCGGTCGGACGCCGGCATCTTCGAGGGCCATGCGCATGGCGGCGACGGGGCCGCGCCCTTCCGGATGGATGTCGGTCATGCGGTACGCGTCGGCGGTCGTGCCGAAACCGATCAGCTCCGCCCAGATCTTCACGCCGCGCCGCTTGGCGTGTTCGAGCTCCTCCAGGACCATGAGGGTCGAGCCCTCGCCGAGGACGAACCCGCCGCGTTCGGCGTCGAAGGGGCGGCTGGCGCGCCAGGGCTCGTCCTTCGGCCCGGTGGAGATGGCCGTCAGCAGGTTGAAGCCGGTGACGCCGAGCGGATGGATCATCGAGTGCGTGCCGCCCGACAGCATCAGGTCGGCCCGGCCGGTCCGGATGAGGTCCACGGCCTCGCCGATGGCCTGGGTGCTCGCGGCGCAGGCCGTGAGGTTGGAGAAGACCGGCCCCCGCAGCCCGTACTCGGCGGCCAGATGATTGGCCGGCATATTCGGTTCCTGCTCGAGCTCGGTGATCGGGTCGTACCGCGTGATGCCCAGTTCGACGAACCCGCTGGCGTTGACCTTGCCGTCGGGGCCCGCGCCGTTCAGCGTGCACTCGCAGAGGGAGATGAAGTCGAGGATGCCTTCGCCGCTGCCGATGTAGATGCCGAACTCGTCCGGATCGTAGCCGCCGCCGGCGAGGCCGGCGTCCTCCATCGCCATCCGCCCGGCCGCCATGGCGAAGCGGACGTTGCGCCCGGCCTTCAGCCAGGTCTCCGGCTGACGCGTGAACTTCGACACGTCGAAGTCCGCCACCTGGGAGGCAAACGTGGTCGGAAACGTCGAGGCCTCGAAGATGGCGATCGGGCGGATGCCGCTCTTGCCGGCCAGCAGGTTCTTCCAGGTCTCTTCGACCGACAGGCCGAGGGGCGTCACGCACCCCATGCCCGTGATGACGACGCGTTTTCGCATGGTTTACCTGTAAAGTTTGACTATGACGGCCGCCGTCTGCCCGCCGATCGCGTTGGTGGTCACGAGGAAGATGTCCTTGGCGAGCGGCCGCGGCCCCCCGGATACGAAGGCAAGGCGGGGCTCGGGATCGGGCCGCGTGCAATTGAGGATCGGCGGCACCTGGCCGTCCTTGAGGAAGAGCAGGGCGGCCGCCAACTCCGCCAGGCCGCTGGCCGGCCCCATGTTGCCGGTCACGCCCTTGATGCCCGTGACGGGGATGGCCGGCGCGGCCGCGCCGAGCGCTGTCGCCAGGCCCCGCGACTCGCTCTTGTCGTGCATCTCGAGCGCCGTGCCATGGGCGACGACGGCGCCCAGGTCTTCCGGCTTGAGGCCGGCGTCCTTCAGCGCCCGCCGGACGGCCCCCGCCACGCCGCGCCCGTCCGGGTCGCAGGTGTTGATGCCGGAGGCGTGGGTGCTGGTGCCGCTGCCGAGGACTTCACCGTAGATCCGCGCCCCGCGTGCCTGGGCCGATTCGAGCGCTTCCAGGGCGACGACGGCCGCGCCCTCGCCCGTCACCTGGCCGGTGCGCCCGAGGTCGAACGGGCGGCAGGCGCCCGCCGGATCGTCATTGGCCGTGCTGAGGCGATCGAGGAGGCTGTACCGAAGCTGGAGGACCGGGTTCATGCGGCTCTCGGCGCCCCCCGCCAGCATCAGGTCGGCCGTGCCGCGCCGGAGGATCCGCACCGCCTCGTCCAGCGAGAGCAGGCCGCCGGCGTCGCTCGTCGTCAGCGAGTTGGACGGGCCCTGGCAGTCCCAGACGATGCCCGTGTGGCACGCATGCATGTTCGGCAGATACTTGAGGAGCCACAGGGGGAACATGTGCGGGAAGCCGTGGCTGCCCCAGCCCTTGAGGCTGAACCGGCCGTCGACGAACGAGGCCCGGGCGGGCTCGACCAGGTCTTCCAGTTCCGTCGGGATGAAGCTGGAGCCGAAGACGATGCCCATCCGGGTGTGGTCGATCGTCGGCAGGACGCTTTCGTTGGCGTCGCCGATCGGCAGGCCCGTGTCGAGCACGGCCTGGTTGGCGGCGGCCAGGGCCATCTGGATGTCGAGGGCCATGACCTTGACCGTCTTACGGACGTAACGGACCTGGTCCTTGCGCAGGCCCTGGGCCGGGTCGAACTCGGGCGCCTGGCCCGCGATGCGGCTCGAGTACCTCGACGCATCGAAATGCGTGATTGCGACGACGGCCGAGCGCCCCTCGCGGACGGCCGCCGCCAGGGGGGCGGCGCCGAGACCCGCGGGGCCGACGACCCCGAGACCGGTAATGGCGATCCGTCGGTGCAAGCGTTCCTCCGCCTCAGGCCTGTCCGTTCGGCGCCGGCTTCTGAAGCCCCGTGAGCTGCCGCATGCGGAGCATGCGGATGAAGTCCTCGTTGAACACGAAATTCTCGGTGCCGGTCTCGATCGGGGCCCGGGCCTGGTCGACGTGGGCGAACATCATCTCGATCTCGGCCACCAGGGTGCCGTTCTTGGTGATGCGGCCGGTGATGGAGGCGCCCTCGGCCCGGATCTCGCCCATGACCTCGGCCTCGAAGCGGATCTGGTCTCCCGGGAACACGTGGGCCATGAACGTCGCCCGGGTGACCTTCGCCAGGACGACCTTCTCCTTGAACTGGGCCCACTCGCCCACCAGGACGCCGCCCGTCTGCGCCATGCCTTCGATCATCAGGCAGGGCGGATGCAGCGGATAACCCGGAAAGTGGTCGTGCAGGTGCTCTTCGGACAGGGTGACGTTCTTGATGGAGACCGCGCGGCGTCCGCTTTCGAACTCGAGAAACTTGTCGATCCATATCCAGCGCATCGTGCACCCCGTCAGGGTCCCGGTGAAAACCGAACCCGGTCGCGCCCCGCGGGAGGGTCCCGCGGGAGGCGCGGCAGGGCTCGAGGATGGCGGCTCCGGGCGCTCAGGCGCTCGCGCCCAGCTTGGCCTCTATGTAGCCCACGATCATGTCGACCGTGAACAGGTCGGCGATGTCCTGGACGTTCGGGTTCTTCTCGAACTTCGAGAGGTCCGCGTACGGCATGCGGGCCTTCAGCTCCGCCAGGCCCTTGGCGGTGAGCTTGCCGTCCTGGACGAACTCTTCGCTCGACAGGATGTTGTCGGGGAAGAGGTCCCCGCGCGGGATCTTGATGTTGAAGGCCTTCTCCAGGCGGAAGACGATGTCCAGGTAGTCGATGCTCTCGGCCCCCAGGTCGGCGCTGATCTTCGCCCCCGGGAGGACCTCGTCTTCGTCCACGCCCAGGGCATCGACCAGGGCTTCGCGGACCTTTTCCGTGATTTCCTCGCGGCTCAGACCCATCTCGTGTGACCTCCCACAAATGCGTTCGTGATACCGCCTCGTCGCCTGCGGGCCGCCCCGCGGGCCTATCCGAATACTGTGGCACCGCCGCCCTCGGCGGTGCAGAGCCGCAACCAGCCACCCGCACCGCCGAGGGCGGCGGTGCCACAGGGCTTTCTCGGATAGGCTCTTAACCCCCGGAGGCCGCCGTCGCCTGGAGCGCCTGCGGCCCGCCGATCAGCCGGAATCGCTGACGCAGGCCTTCGCGAAGCGGCCGGTCAAACTCCGCGTTCCCCGGGTCCTCATCCTCGATGTTCAGGTGCTCCAGCGTCAGTTTCGCCTGCACGGCCACCTGGCCGTCGCACGTCCCCGTGCCCTTGAAGCGGCTCGAGGTCGGGCCGATCTCCGTGGCCGTCACTTCCATGACCAGTTGCCCGCCCGGTTTCACGAAACTGCCGTAGCGGACGTTCTGGGCCTCCCGCAGCATCACGATGGTTTTCGCGAAGTCGGTGCTCGCCCGCACCAGCCACGCGGCCGACTGGACCAGCGCCTCGAGCATCATCACGCCCGGCATCACCGGGTAGCTCGGGAAATGGTCGGCCAGGTACTCCTCCGCGAGGCTGAGGTTCTTGACCGTCAGGATCCGCTTCGACGGTTCCAACTCCCGGATACGATCCACGAGGTAGAATTTCATCGCGTCTCGGATGCTCGCATTCTATACCGAGCCTGGCGGTCCATGCAGACATTTCTGCCGGGGCTTGCCCTTCGGTTACCCAAACCAAGGCCACGGCTCGCCTTGTGGCCCAGCGCCCTCCCCAAAGAAACGCGGAATCTATCAGACGCCGGCCCGCCTTGCAAGCCAAAAAAAACCGGCCCCCGTTATGCAGGGCGCGTTTGGGGCAGGCCAAGGCAGCGCAAAGCCTCGTTAGCCGCCCCGCTTGCGGGGCGCGTGTTGTTGTGCCGTCGCCGGCCAACACGCGCCCACCAAGGTGGGCGGCTAACGAGTCAACGGCGCCCCTTACGCGCCCATCTCCCCCGCCAACCGATTGAGCACTTCGATGCCGCGCTCCAGGGTCCGGCGGTCGGCTGCGTAGGACAGGCGAAAATGCGTGTCCCGCTCGCTGAAAACGCCGCCGGGGATGATCAGGGCCTCGGCGGCGATGGCGCGCGCGGCAAACGCGCTTCCCGACCCGCCCGGCGCCTCGGGGAACAGGTAGAACGCGCCGCCCGGCTTCTGGATCCGGAACCGGCCCTTGAGCCCTTCGTACACAAGGTCGCGCCGCTCGCGAAAATCGCGGATGTGGGCCGAAACGTCCGTCCCGAGTGCCGTCACCGCGCCCCACTGGAGGGGCGCCGGGGCGCACACGAACGTGTATTGCTGGAGCGTCGTCATGGCCTGGAGGATGTCGGACGGCCCGGCGGCATAGCCGAGCCGCCATCCCGTCATCGCATACGTCTTCGAGAAGCCGCGCAGGAGGATCACCCGGTCGTACAGCGGCCACGGGCTGGGCGAAGGGCCGTCATAGCTGAACGCGCTGTAACACTCGTCCGACATGACGAGCAGGTTGTGTTTCCGGGCGACCTCGACCGCACCGCGCAGTTCCTCGGAGGCCGTCACGGCGCCGGTGGGGTTGGCGGGGCTGTTGAGGATGATCATCCGGGTGCGCGGCGACACGGCCGCGGCGATCCGCTCGGGCCTCAGCCGGAAGTCCGGGTAGGTGTCGATGAAGACCGGCCGCCCGCCCAGAAGATTCACGAGGTGCTTATACATGACGAAGTAGGGGTCCGGGATCAGGACCTCGTCGCCGGGGTTGATCGTGGCCCAGAGCGCCAGGAGGATCCCGCCCGAGACGCCGCTCGTCACGAGGATCGGCCCGTCGAACCCGCCGAACTCCTTGCGCAACCCGGCCGCGATGGCCTCCCGCAGGGCCGCCTCGCCCTGGGTGACCGTGTACCGGTTCTTCCCGGCCTGGACGGCTTCGACGGCGCGGGCCTTGCACGGCTCCGGCACGTCATAGTCGGGCTGGCCGATGCTGAGGTTGATCGGGTCCCTGAGCTTGGCCGCCAAGTCGAAGACCTTCCGGATGCCGGACGCGTCGATCTTCGCCATGCGGTCGGCCAAGGGGGGCTTTGCGTCGGTCATGGGGCTGCTCCTTGCCCGGAAAAAGCGCTAACCGCAAAGAACGCAAAGATCGCAAAGAACAACTTAGGGGCCGGGAAACAGCAACAGCAGTGCCGGTCGTTTGCCCCGTTCTTCCTTTGCGTTCTTTGCGCTCTTTGCGGTTAGCTGCGCTTCGAAAGCGGCGAACTACTTCTTGCCGCCGACCGGCGCCTTGGCGCCCGCCGGGGCCTTGGCGGCCGCCGGGGCCTTGGCGCCCGCGGCCGGGGCTTTGGCGCCCGCGGCCGGAGCTTTGGCGCCCGCGGCCGGAGCGGCCGCCGGCGTTGCCGCGCCTTCCGCGCCCGGAACCGCTGCCGCCTCGGCGCCCGCCGCCGCAGCCTCGGCCTTCGCCTTCTTCACCTTGCGGTGGGCGACCTTCGGCAGGCCGAACACCGGCTTATCTTCCTCGAGCTTGCCTGCTTCAGTCAGGGTGGCCACGCGCTCGGCCCTCGTCAGGACGTTCCGGTGCCGCGCCAGTTCACCATGGCTTTTCAGACTCTTGTCCAATGACATCGCCAGTCGCTCCTCGATGTTGTAAAGTTGCCGCAAGCCCCGGGGCAAGGGGTCAGGAGCCCTACGACGTTAAGGCTCCTGACCCCTTCCGCCGAGGTCCTGCCTCAGCCTCTAGTCGGCGGCCACGTAGAACGCGTCCGTCGATACCGTGATCCCGGTCTGTTTCTTGAACTCCTTCAGGAGCCGGACCACATTGTCCTTGTACGCCTTGGCCTTCGGCTCCGTATCGCTCGCAAATTTCGCCTGGCTGTAGACGAACTGGAAACCCCCGCGGGCCACCAGGTGCGTCTCCACGCCGTTCTCGGCCAGGAACTCCCGCAACCGGTCCGTCTTCGTCGAGTCCGTGTTCTTGAGCTGGGCCAACCGCAGGCGCAGCTTTCCGTTCGGATCGCCGGCTTCTTCCGTGCCCGCCCCGGCGGCCTTTCCCGGCGCGACCTTCGCCGGCGGCGCGGCCTTTTCCGGCTTCTCGGGCGCGCCGACCGGGATCGGCTGGCCCTTGCCGGGCGGCAGATGCGCGAGCGGCTCCTCTCCGGGATGCTCCGCGCCGCCGACCGCCGTATCTTCCGGCCCGGGCTTGACGAGCCCCGGCGTAACGGCCCTCTTCTGGACGTCTGGGATCGTCGGGCTCGACGGCGTCCGGGGCAGGGGCAGATCCGGCCCGCCCCCGAAATGCATCCCCAGGACGAACGCCACCACGCACAGCACGAGGACCGCGACCGCGCAGGCCAGGAGCTGGTAATACGTCATCACGAGCCGCCCGCTGGCGAAAATCTGCTCGGCCGACCGGCCCACCGGGGCCGCGGCAGCCGCAGGCCTTGCCGGCCCGACGGCCGGAGCCGACGGCCTGGCCGCCTCCGTCACCGGCTTCGGCGACGGCGCCGCGGGCCTGGCCGCGCCCGGCGTCGGCGGCGCGGCCGGCGGCGTCCCCAGTTGGGGCTTCGCCTGGACCGTCACCTTGGGCGGCTCCTGCACGTGACTCTTCAGGAGCACCTCGAACAGGGCCCGATGCTGCTTGTTCTTCGCCATCGCGCACTCTCCGCGGCCGGCGCTATGGGACCGCGCAACCTTATTACTATAATGACCCCTCGCGCGGCCGTCAAGATTCGTTTTGTCCGCGTGCTGAAACAGCTTGCTGCCGAGAACCACGGCAAGTATAAGTTTGTGTCGGAGGACGATCTACCCAAGCCCTTCGAGGAACCTCCGCAAAGCGCGGAACCGAGAGCGAAGCCATGAGCAGGCCTTTCCTGTGTCGTCTTGGCCTGGCGGCCATAGTCGCGCTGGGTCTGGCCGCGGCTCTGGCCGCCACCAGCCCGTTCGACGAGGCCCCGGCCAAGCCGCCCGCCAAGGCCGCGCCGGCGAAGGAGGCCCCCAAGCCCGGCGAAGCGGCCGCGCCGAAACCCAAGCCCGTCCGCGAAATCCGCGGCAAGTTCACGCCGCCCGACCGCGTCCTCGCGGCCTTCCTCTGGGAACGGGCGAGCAATACGAAGGTCCCCGTCAAGGTCAACCTGCAGACGGGCGAGTTCGTCGCCCGGGACCTCAAGCTCGGCACGTGGGACTTCATCGTCAAGACCCCGTGGGGACGCCTCGAGGGGATCGACATGGCGCCGAAGCTCTCCGACTACGACGCCCTGATCCCCGAGGAGTACCGGACGGAGGACCTCGGGATCGAGCGCGGCGGCACGCTCACCGAGGACGACACGAAGCAGATCCGCCGCCACATCTTCGAGGTCAAGCGGCACGAGAACAAGATCCGCGACTTGAAGGTGAGCGGCACGTCCGACAAGGCCGTCGTCCTCATCGAGCTTATGCTCGACAAGGACTTCGTGAACCGCGTCGGCGACGAGATCACCTGGCGGATCGAGCAGTGGTACTATGAGAAGAAGTACGATGCGTGGCTCCCGTTCCGGACGCGGTGCCTCTACCGCGAGCGCGTCTCGAAGGCCGTCTGGGAGACGTGGGGCTGGCAGTTCGAGCCGGCCCTCGGCGGCTTCAACGTGACCGAGGACCGCAAGGAGCCGATCCGCGTCGACTTCGCCATCCCCGAAAAGCCCGTGGCCGAGAAAGGCCTCGTGGGCACGAAGGTCCCGCCCGTCAAGGACGAGTTGCCGATGGGCGAGGACAAGGAAGCTCAGTAGGGGCGGCCCCATGTGGCCGCCCGGCCGTTGTTGCCTTCGTAGGGGCATGATACATCATGCCCGGCCGTTGTTGCCGTGGCTGTTGTGCCTTTCGTCACGTTTAGCCGTCGCCGGCACGGCGACGAAGCCGTTGCCTTTCGTTACGTTAACAAGATCGTCGCCGTACCGGCGACGGCTAAACAATTGCGGTGTATTCACCGGCGGCTAAATATGTGATACGATTATGAACGCCACTTGACCAGGGAGGGCCCCATGTCCGCCATCCGAGCCGCAATCCTCGTAACCACAATTCTCCTGCTGCCCGCGCTCTCGCCGGCCGCCGAATGGAAGGCCGCCGAGGGGCCGCTGGTCACCCAGTGGGCGAAGGACGTCTCGCCCGAGAAGGCCCTGCCGGAGTATCCGCGGCCGCAGATGGTCCGCAAGGATTGGCAGAACCTGAACGGCCTCTGGCAATGGGCCGAGGCCAAACAGGGCGACGAGCCGCCCGTCGGCAAGGACCTCGAAGGCACGATCCTCGTTCCGTACCCGATCGAGTCGGCCCTGTCGGGCGTCATGAAACACGTCGAGCGGCTGTGGTATCGCCGCACGTTCACCGTGCCGAAGGCCTGGGCCGGCCAGCGCCTGCTCCTCCATTTCGGCGCGGTCGATTGGGAGGCCATCGTCTACGTCAACGGCAAGAAAATCGGCGAGCACCGCGGCGGCTACGACCCGTTCACGTTCGACGTCACCGAGTCGCTGAAGGGCGACGGGCCGCAGGAAGTCATCATCGGCGTCTTCGACCCGACCGACAAGGGCAGCCAGCCGCGCGGCAAGCAGGTCCTCAATCCGGGCGGCATCATGTACACGCCCACCACCGGCATCTGGCAGACCGTCTGGATCGAGCCGGTCGCGAAGGGCTATATCGGCGAGATGATCCTGACGCCCGACATCGACGCCAAGTGCATCCGCCTGACGGTGAAGGCCGCCGGCGACGCGGCCGACGCAACAATCGAGGCCGTCGCCCTGAGCGGCACGAAGGAGGTCGGCAAGATCTCCGGCAAGGCCGGCGAGGAGATCAAGCTGCCCCTGGCGGGCGTCCAGCTCTGGTCGCCGGACGATCCGTTCCTCTACGGCCTCAAGGTCGAGCTGAAGGCCGGCGGCAAGGCCGTCGACGCCGTCGAGAGCTATTTCGGCATGCGGAAGATCGAGCTGGCGAAGGACGAGAAGGGGATCCTCCGGCCGATGCTCAACGGCAAGTTCGTCATGCAGGTGGGGCCGCTCGACCAGGGCTTCTGGCCCGACGGCATCTACACTGCGCCGACCGACGAGGCCCTGCGGTTCGACATTGAGATGACTCGCAAGCTCGGCATGAACATGGCCCGCAAGCACGTCAAGGTCGAGCCCGAGCGGTGGTACTACTGGTGCGACAAGCTCGGCCTCATGGTCTGGCAGGACATGCCGTCGGGCGACAATAAGACGCCCGAGGCGAAGAAGCAGTTCGAGGTGGAATTGAAGGCCCTCGTCGAGACGCACCGCAACCATCCGGCGATCATCCTCTGGGTCGTCTTCAACGAGGGTTGGGGCCAGTACGATACGCCGCGCCTCGTCTCCTGGGTCAAGGAGATGGACCCGAGCCGCCTCGTCAACAATGCCTCCGGCTGGACCGACCAGAAGTGCGGCGACGTGAACGACGTGCACAACTATCCCGGCCCCGGCTCGCCGAAGCCGGAGGCGGCGCGCGCGGCCGTGCTGGGCGAGTTCGGCGGCCTCGGCCTTTCCGTCGACGGCCACACGTGGAAGCAGAAAGATAAGAACTGGGGTTACAAGCCGATGGAGAGCCGCGAGAAGCTCACCGCGCAGTACGAACTGCTGCTCCAGAAGGTCTACCAGCTCAAGGACGATCCGGGCCTCTGTGCGGCCGTGTACACGCAGACCACGGACGTTGAGGTCGAGTGCAACGGCCTCATGACGTACGACCGGGCGATGGTGAAGCCGGACCTGGCGCGCGTGGCGGCGGCCAACAAGGGCGATTTCTCGCAGTTGCCGCCGCCCCCGATCGTGAAGGCGGTCGTGCCGACCTCCGAGAAGGAAGGCATCGAGTGGCGCTACACGACCGAAAAGCCCGCCGACGGATGGGAGAAGGCCGACTTCGACGACGCCAAGTGGCAGAAAGGCCCCGGCGGCTTCGGCACGAAGGGCACTCCCGGGAGCGTCGTCCGGACCGAGTGGAAGACCGGCGACATCTGGCTCCGCCGCGAGGCGACCCTCCCCGAGGGCAAGTTCACGAGCCTCCAGTTCCGCGTCCATCACGACGAAGACGTGGAGATCTATATCAACGGCGTCCTGGCCGGCAAGGCCGGCGGATTCGTCTCGGAGTACCAGGAAATGACGATGACGCCCGAGGGCCAGGCCGCCCTCAAGCCCGGCAAGAACACGATCGCCGTCCATTGCCACCAGACGCAGGGAGGGCAGTATGTCGATGTGGGGATCGCGGATGTGATACCAGGGAAGAAGTAGGGGCGAGATATATCTCGCCCGGCTGTTGACGTGCCGTGGTGCCGTTTCTCCCTCTCCCCTTGAGGGAGAGGGTAGGGTGAGGGGTAGGTGTTGACGTGGTTGTGGTGGTAGGGGCGAGATATATCTCGCCCG
>Ga0209777_10004544_pt1 | contig 16353 bp, 12 predicted proteins | sample FrelakmetHBP12HB_FD_187147 | JGI IMG/M metagenome (GOLD analysis project Ga0209777, IMG submission 187147) | Freshwater lake sediment microbial communities from the University of Notre Dame, USA, for methane emissions studies -HBP12 HB (SPAdes)... | ecosystem: Environmental > Aquatic >...
CACGCCGCGATAGTCGATGATGTACCCGTGTTCCTTGCCCTCGAACAGCCGGTTCACGCGCGCGATGGCCTGCAGCAGGGTGTGGTCCTTCAAGTCCTTGTCGAGGTACATCACCGTGTCGCGCGGCGCATCGAAGCCCGTCAGGAGCTTGCTGCACACGATGATAATCTCCGGGTCCTCCGCGCTCTTGAACTTCCCGATCAGGCTCCAGTTGTACTCCTCCTCGGAGCCGTACCTATCCATCATGGCTTTCCAGAAACGAACGACCGGCTCGCGATTCTCTTGATAGACGTCCTCTTCGCCTTCGCGGTCATCGGGACCTGAAATGAGCACCTCGGACGTCAACATGCCGAACTCATCGAGGTACTTCTTGTACAGCAGGGCGATGTGCTTCCATGGGGCGACGAGTTGCGCCTTGAATCCCGTTCCCTGCCAGTTGTCGCGCCAGTGAGTGCTGATATCCCACGCGATGGCCATGATTCGCTGCTCGGCCCGCTGCAGGTGGTCCGACGTGGCGAACTTCCGTTTCAGGTCTGCCGTCTGTGCCTTGCTCAGGTTTTCGGTGATCTTCTCGAACCACCGGTCGATAGCGTCCTGGTCCACGTCTTGCGGTACAAACCGTCCCTCGTACAGCAGCGGCACGACCGCCTCATCCGCCACGGCTTGAGTGATGGTGTACGTCGGCTGGATGAGCCCGCCGAACTTGTTTACCGTGCTCTTGTCTTTCTTCATCACGGGCGTGCCGGTGAACCCGATGTAGCAGGACATCGGCAGCACCTTGCGCATCTTGGCGTGCATCGTTCCAAAGTGGCCCCTGTGGCTTTCATCCACCAGGACAAAGATGTTGGGGTCGTCAAACCGCGCGCCTTTCACGCTGGCGGATGCCTCAAACTTGTTGATAAGCGATGTGATCACGCGCTCTTTCCTGGCTTTCAGGAGTTCCACGAGGTGACTGCCCGTGCGCGCCTTCACGGGTTCCAGACCACAGTGCTCGAAAGTCCCCTTGATCTGGCTGTCCAGGTCGATGCGATCCGTCACCAGGATGATCCGGTGGTCATGCAGGCCCGTCTCCAGCGCAAGGCCCTTGGCGAACATCACCATCGTCAGCGACTTGCCGCTGCCCTGCGTGTGCCACACGACGCCACCCTTGCGCCGGCCCTCTTGGTCGCGTTCCTTGATGCGCTGCAGCAATCTGTTCACTGTGAAGTATTGCTGATACCGCGCGACCTTTTTCTCCCCGGCGTCGAACAGGATGAACCGGTGGCTCAGTTCCAGGAGCCGTTCTGGGCGGCACAGCGCGTACAGTCCTCGGTCCTGCGGCGTAACCTCGCGCTCGCCGTATCGGGCAAAGGCTTCACGTACATAGGCTGGACGCGATTCAAGGACCTTGTCCACACCGTCGTTGGATGCGGGCCGGTTAACCAGTTCGCGGAGTGCGGCCTCGTCCACAGTTTCTTTCCACACGGCCCAAAACTTCGCGGGGGTGGCAACAGTGCCGTACTTTGCCTCGTTCTTGGACACGCCCAGCAGCAATTGCGCGTACAGGAATAGCCGGGGAATCTCGTCGTCTTTCTGATTGCGTATGTGCTGCGAGATCGCCTGCTTGATCGGGTCTTTCAGGTCCGGGCTCTTGCACTCGAGAACGCACAACGGGATGCCGTTTACGAAGAGCACAAGGTCAGGCCGCCGCGTCTCCTTGCTACCCGTCCGCTCGACGTCGTATTCCTCGGTCACGTGGAACACGTTCCGTTCGGGATGCGCCCAGTCGACGTATTGCAGCGTGAAACTCTTGAGATCCCCGATCACTGGCTGCTGCAGGCTCTTGCCCAAACACAGCAGGTCATAGATCTTCTCGTTTGTCCGCACGAGGCCGTCGAACGGCACTTCTCGCAACGCCTCGATGGCCGCGGCGATGTTGCCGCCCGTAAACGGAAACTCCTGCCCCTTGAAACGGATGCGGTTGATCTTCGGCAGTTGCTCCTCCAGGACCCCGAGCAACAACACCTCAGACGCACGTCCGCCGCGCAATGCCAATGCTTCTTCCGGCGCCAAGTACGTGTAGCCCAGGTTCTGCAGCACTTGCAGCGCCGGAATTTGGCTTATGGCGTCTTCGTGTATAAAGGGAGTCAGTTCCATTTGTGTCATAACCCGATCTGCTGCTTCATGAGTGCCACGAGCAGTTCCTTCAAGACGGAGAGCGAGAAACCACCCACACCAGAAAAACGTTCCTTCGCCTTCTTCCAGTTCGTTTCATTCCGTGCCGCATCCAGAAATTCGTGACCATTCCATGTGAGGCCGTTCAGGTCGTACTGAGGCAGGAATGAGCTCGAGCTGGAACAATCGCAGCCGATGGCCAGCCCTGCGTCTGCGAGTAGAAATGCATGGTAGCCAATCTGTTCCCCCGTATATCCCTCCAGCAGATTGGAGGGAGATACACCCGTGCCATCCAACTCCTCTAGTTGCAGAAGCAACTTGCGAATGAGGTCCATATCACGTTTCATAGTCAATTCTTCCTTTTCTGGCTCGTCCTCGCTCTACCGGTGGTCTTCACCTCGCCCGGGCAGTAAAGATTGAACAGGAACACCCGGATTAGTACGGGGCGATTCGGGTCTTCCAGACTGCGAAACCGTAGCTGCCATTCCCCCTGTTCGCCGTAAGGAAGCGTATTCTGATAGCAGGAGTGCTGTTCCAAGGCCTTTGGCAGATCTCTCTGAATGTCCGAGAAAGCGGCTACATGCTGATTGAACACAATCAGGGCCGTCTTGCAGTCGCGCCAAGTGAGATACCCAAAGAGTTGCGTCGCGGCATCCAGGATCTCTTTGGACCCTCGCCAGACTTTGCATTCGGCAACGAACGCGGCCCGATTACTGTCCTCAATGCAAACATCGGTCTTTCCGAACTTCCGAAAACGTTCGCCGGACGCACTTCCCTCATAAAGTCCATTCAAATTAGCCAGGACGATGTTTCGAAGCTCCTCCTCGTCATGAACGGCAAAAGTCGCTGGAGTACTTTCGAAAGACCGTCCCGTATGCCGAATGACACCCAGAATGCCCTCATAGTCCTCATTTGAAATGGCGGGCTCAGGAGGTCTTGTTGGGGCAGAAGCAAGGGGAGTGACGATCCTCCGGCGCACGGGTAGGGCCGAGAAGTCAGGTGAGCCAGGACGCTTCTTCAGCGGAATGTTTAGGTCCTCAGTGACGCTGGCATGTCTCTTCAGTCTTTCTCGACGACTGGCGATAGCCTGCCTGATGTGACCCTTAAGTTGCTCATTTGAGGCCTCAACGTCCTGGCGAATGCGGTCGAGGTTCTGTCTAATGGATTGGAGCGTATTCTCAAGTTCAGCTTTGAAACCGCCACCGAGCGCATCTGAGGGCCGGTCCATTACGATGTCGAGGTATCCCACGCCGTCACGGCCTACGCCTCGGATCTGACCACGCGGGGGATTCAGCGTGAAGGTACTCGGTTGCGTCTTCCAGAGCATTTCTTCGCCTGTGAAAGGGATAGACACCACAACGCGCAGTCCGGGTACGAGGCAGGGTTTGGACTTGTCCTCGACGAATCGCTGGAAATCATGGCGGACATCGACCGTTGTCTCTGTCTGCTCCATTTCCTTGCGCTCTTCGTGCAGTTGGATTGGCAGAATCTCAAGCTTGGAAAGAACATGCGCAAAGATCGTCTCATCGTCAGTATGGATAAACTGCGACTCGGGAATTGCGTCGACCGTCTCGCGCGCCTTAACGAGATGCCCTTGAAGCACCCCGTGTAGATCGTACTCGCTGAACAAACGGTCAGAACTCATGTCCGAACCCTCACGCGGCCTGTCAGTAATCTCTGCATCAGGCCTTTCTTCTGCTCTTTGAGCGCATCGAGTCTCTGGCAAAGGCAGCCGATGTCGCGATCGCAGCAGCCGAGAAGGCCAGCTATGCTGTGCTGCTCGTCGAACGGTGGCAACCACACAATGACATCTTGGACCACGGAGTTTGTGAGACCATAGCGTGTTGCGCCGTTGGCTTTGCGGGCAAATTCATTCTTGATCCGGTCGTGGGCAAGTTGCTTTGAAAGGAATACTGGATCAACGCGTGCCAAGTCCGGCCGGATCAGCGCAAGATGATATCCACAAATCACATTGGCCAAGTCATCAACGACGACTGCCGGAACACCGATGTCGTCTGGCGTTTCCGAATCCTTGGTTACCATCACGTCGCCACGCCTCAGACTGAATCTCTCGACTTCCGAAGGAGAAGCTGTCGCCGCCATAAATTGCATGCTTTGAGTTATGTATTCGTTGGAATAGACGTCCGTATAGTTGCAGAGAGATACTGGGATCTCGCCAGGATTGGTTTTCTTGTCAACACCACTGAACATGACCTCGGCAACGTCATTCAGTCGGACCGTCTTCCACCCCTCAGGCGACGTTCCTGTTTTCGCAACGGGTTTGCCGAAGCCCGGAAAGCGCACTTTGCCGGTTAGGAGTTGCTGCATCAGTGCCTGCTTGCGCCCCCGCTTCGCCGCAATCAGCCGCTCCGTCTGCTCAATCGCCCGGTCCCAAGTGGCTAAGATGCGTGCGATGCGGCACTGCTCCTGCACGGGAGGAACGGGAACGTACAGGAAGTCCAACTCACCTTGTCCAAGCGTCTTGTTTCTCCCGGCACCCCCTGGAGAAGCGAGTATCAGTCCGTGCTTCCCCCGTTTGCTCTTGAAGAACCACAAGTAGAATTCCTCGTTTGCAGAGGGCTTGGCCTTGTACATTGGAAACCGATGCGAGGCAATGAGACCTTGACACTCGGATCCCAATATTGCCACGGCTTGTTCCCATGCAAAGACGATGTTGAAGCACAACGTCCCCGGCTGGCATCGGAATACTCGCTTCTCCCCAAGGACACTGCCTTTGACCTCTTCCTTGAAGAAAACGCCCTTGCCGTGTGACCGAATGCCAATCTCCCGGTAATTGGCATCAGGTTTCACTTCTACAGACAGGGCTACTCGCCTAAAGACTTCGCTGAAAGGCAAACACCGCCAATCCGCCGGAAGCCACCCAACCGGGGTTTTCCGGAAACCACCACTGAGTTGTTCCTGAACTGTCATGCTATCCTTCGATTACTCTATGTTGATAACAAACTCCCCGCTCTTCGCCACGCAGAAGCCATTCTTCACAACGAAGCATTCAATCCAATGCGAGCCGGAGTATGCTGTGCGCTCCCAGCGGATCTCGTCGCCTTCAAAGATTGTACCCCTCAGGTCATTTGCTGCTGCGGCTTCAGCGCCGGTATTCACGACTTGCCAACAGAACGTATACGGGGGGCGTGCCGTTGTCGAGGCCCTGTACTGCAGGTGCAGATCCTTGGATAGAGGTCTCTGACAATCATTCGGGAGATCTTGGAGCTTGGGACCACCTTCACTTCTGTGCGCGGAAACAGAAAGTGACACTGATTCACCTACCACTATTGGCCAAGTAGGAATCTGACGATGCGCAACGGAAAAGAAGCTGTATGGACGCTTTGCGAGTGCGCTTGTCTTGGCAATGGCGGTCTTGACGGGTATGCCCAATCGCCTTTGTGCGCGCCCCACAGGCCCGTCGCCGAGAACAGGGATAAGGCCCGCAGCCATATCCGAGCGGTCAGCCCGGCTGAAAGCTGTTAGCAGGTCAATTTCGACCTGCTTCAGCCAGTTGGCGAACTTAGTCGCTCGCTGGGGATGCTCCCGCCACTTATCAGCGAAATTCTCCTGCGGATTGACCGGATTCGAAACCCAAGGAACGCCGTTACGCCGCTCGATATGGGAAGGCATGCCATCCACAATGTGCATGATGGCCTGATACAGGTCATCCTCATTTCTGTACGCATGCGCCGCGAGCGTGGTGATGATGATCGACACGGGTTTGTCGTCGGCGTCATCCTTAAACATGATGTCTCGGTGCCGCTTTAGAATCTGCACGGCCCGCTGGAGAGGCGTCTTGACCTTCCATTCGGGCACAGCTTCGATGCTTGCTCGAATCGACTCCGCCAAGGCCTTGCGCCTATTCTGAAACACAACCTCCATTTTCTGGCGAAACCACGCCGCATACCCTTTGGGATTGCTGGTATGCCACTCGCCAGCATCCAGCTTGGCGTCAGGTACCAGGATACCCTCGTACAAGCTCGCGGGGTCCGGGATGGCGGGAAGTATGTCCATGTGGAATTCGTTTGCATAATCCAGGCGCCAGCAGCGTTGTTTTTCATCCAGCATCGTCTTGTATACGTCATGCTGTTTCAGCCGGTCGCCGACCATCCGCTTCAGTTGCTCCTGCCGCACAGTGTCTTTTCGTATTCCCAGCCTGCACACCAAATCTATGTCGTAATCGTCCTCGTCGGATACAGGTTTGACCACCGTTCCAAGTCGGAAAGAACCCTGAGGGTAGAGATCGGGCTCGAATCTTCGAAGCGGGGAATCGGGCGCTGAAAGCCATTTGCTCACGGCCTCGTATCGACTGACGGCCTCTTCATGCCGCGAGTCGGGGATATCCAACTCTTCCGCAACGGCCTTGAGGAACTCGCCGAGATGTACTTGTTCTCGTGTCAGCATGCGTGTTCACCCTCCAGTTTCAATGTGTGACACGGCGTGTATTCTGCTGCGATATGCCCCATAAATCTCTCTTTGAACTCGGGACTGAAATGACGGCTCTCCGCCGCTGCTTGTCCGAGATGGTCCGAGAGTCTCATGCCGTCAAGAGAGAAGAGTCCAGGCGGCACCACGGGATCCAGCCTCATCACCCTTTCTTTCCCCAGCAAGTGGATTGCCTGCGTAACCGCCCCACGGCTTTGCCCGCGTAGGATTATATCGACGCCATGCTTGCACCACGGCCAAACACCGCCGGAATCGAGGCGGTCAGGGCGATGTGCCACGTCTGACATTGTGCCAAGGCTCAGCAGATGGATGCTTCCGAGGGGCTGGCCCAGAAGGCTGACAGCTTCAGTAACGCCAACCATGGCGGGATTGTTGGCCCAGACACCGCCGTCGATCAGCCGCAGGTGGTCAACGCCGACAAATGCTGGAAAGTACGTGGGGGCGGCGCTGGTGGCTAGCGCCACTTTCCAGATGGGCACTTTGTAGTCCCGCGTGAGGCGTTCGTGATGAGGGGTCTTGAACAGGTAGACATCATCCTTCCCGACATTGTAGGCAGGAATGACAAGACGCTTCTTGCTGTCCCCGAGAGTGGCGTCGCCTACACACTCCTTGATGGCTTTCTCCAATGCAATGGGTGAGTACTTGGGGCGAACAACCTGTTTGACAGCGGTCATCAGCCCCTTGGCAAAGATCTGTGGACCTTTTGTGACATAGAAGTTGACCAACTCACGGGGTGATAGACCACATCCCAGTCCAAGAGCGATAATGCCACCGGTGGATGTGCCGACAATCAGATCAAAGTGGTCAACGATGCGTGTGTTCAGATCCTCCTCAAGATGCGCCAAGACGGCGGCAGAGAAAAGCCCTTTGATTCCGCCACCGTCGAGAGAAAGGATCTGAAAGCGTTTACTCACGGGTCTTGCTCCTACCGGCATCGTTCCGTTCTCCTGGGGAGTGCCGTTCCTTTTCCTGCGTGTGTTCGATCTGCTTGGCAACCTCGTCAGAATCGCTGCTGAGCTGCTCCTCCTGTCTGACGTGCTCCGGCCTTTGCTGCTCTATTTCCTTGGTTTCTTGCTGGATTTCGAGAAAGTGTTTCTCGACTGGCGACAGGTCGTCTAGATGAGCGGCACGGAATCTGTCGTATTCGGCTCGCGCCTTTTCCAGCGCTTCTTCATGGCTGATAATACCGGCATGGGTCAGGATTTCACGTCCACTGAGCCGCAGAAAGCCTTCGAGTTGGGTTACCCAGTCGCGCATGTGCATGGCTTTGCGATTGAGGGCCTGAAGCTCGGCAAATTCGAGATAGGCGGTCACAATGCGGTTGAGCGCCACGATCTCGTCCTCGTTGAGGTAGTTCTTGGCGATCTCGGCATCGGTACGGCGGGGTATGTCTCCTGCCCACGACGTGAGGCCCATGCGTGGCAGACTGGCATCCGCGCGTTGGGCGAGCACTTCGGCGGCGGTGTGACCGTGCACCGCCCAGTGCATCTTGTTCTGGATGGTGGCAAAGAACTCGTGGGAAACATCGGTGTTGGGATCGTAATCGATGCTCGTGGCGTAGATGTCGAGCACTTTCCGCCAGAAGACCTTCTCCGATGATCGGATATCGCGGATGCGGGCAAGCAGTTCGTCGAAGTAGTTGCCGCCACCAGCCTGTTTCAACCGCTCGTCATCAAGAGAGAAGCCCTTTACGATGTATTCCCTCAAGCGCTGCGTGGCCCAGATTCGGAACTGCACGCCACGGTGTGATTTGACCCGGTAGCCGACGGAGATGATCACGTCAAGGTTGTAGTAGTCCACTTGGTAGACTTTGCCGTCGGCGGCAGTTGTTGCAAATTCTGCAATAACTCCTTCGCGGGCCAGTTCCCCTTCCTCAAATATGTTCTTTATGTGCCTGGAAATCACCGACTTATCGCGCTGGAACAATTCGGCCATCTGGTTCAGAGTCAACCAGACCGATTCGTTCACCAGCCGGGTCTCAATCTTTGTCCGGCCATCCTCTGTTTGGTAAATCAGGATTTCGGACGAGTTTGAAGACGGATTATCAGGAGGTCTCATAGCCCCAATTCCTTTAGGTACCTAGCCATCTCCTTGCGCGTCTCGGCCAACTGTCCTTCTAAGCCATCGATCTCGCGCTGTACTGCGGCGATGTCGATTTCCTCTTCCTCTTCGAAGGTATCCACGTAGCGCGGAATGTTGAGGTTGAAGTCATTCTCGCGGATCTCGTCGAACGTGGCGCGGTAGGCGTATTTCTCGATGGTCTTGAAGGCCTTGTGCGTTTTGACGATCTTGTCTATATCCTCGGGCCGGAGCCGGTTCTGGTTCTTGGCGTCGAGGCACTCGCGGCTGGCGTCGATGAAAATGACCTCCTTGGTTCTCTTGGCGCGGTTGAACACGAGAATGGCCGTGGGGATGCCGGTACCGAAGAAGAGGTTGGCGGGCAGGCCGATGACGGCTTCGAGCAGGTTATCTTCGATGAGCTTCTGGCGGATCTTGCCCTCGGATCCGCCGCGGAACAGGACGCCGTGTGGCACGATGACGCCTACCTTGCCGGTGTCGGCGACGGTGATCTCGATCATGTGCGAGATGAAGGCATAGTCGCCCTTGCTCTTTGGCGGGATGCCGCGCCAGAACCGGTTGTAGCGGTCGTGCGCGGCCTGGTCTGCGCCCCACTTGTCGAGCGAGAACGGCGGATTGGCGACGACGACATCGAACCGCATCAGCCGGTCGTCTTCGATCAGCTTCGGGTTGGTGAGCGTATCGCACCACTCGACGCGGGCGTTGTCGAACTCGTGAAGGAACATGTTCATGCGGCACAGGGACCAAGTACTACCGTTGCTCTCCTGGCCAAAGAGGGCGAAATCCTGCCCCGGCACTTCTTTGGCAACGCGGATCAGCAGCGATCCGGACCCGCAGGCGGGATCGCAGATGCGGCTGCCGAGCTTGGGTTGGAGCAGTTTCGCCAACAGGATGGACACCTCGGGCGGCGTGTAGAACTCGCCCGCCTTCTTGCCGGCGCCCGCCGCGAACTGGCCAATGAGATACTCGTACACGTCGCCGATGACATCGCGTTCGAGATGGCCATTGCCGAAGCGGGATGGCCGCAGGTCGAGCTTCGGGTGGGCGAAATCTTCCAGCAGCATCTTCAGGCGGCGGTTGCGTTCCTTCGTCTGGCCCAGGGCAGCCTCGCTGTTGAAGTCGATGTTGCGGAAGACGTTTTCGAGCTTCGCCTTGTTCGCGTCTTCAATCCGCTCCAACGCGATGTTGATGAGCTCGCCGATGTTGGCCGCGTCGCGACGCTCGTAGAGGAAGTCGAAGTCGCATTCTGTCGGTACAACAAAACGTTCACGGCTCATGGCCCGCTCGACGCGCTGCTTATCACCTCTGTACTTCTTCTCATACTGCTCGCGGCGATCTTTCCAGAGGTCGCTCAGGTACTTGATGAACAACATCGTCAGAATGTAGTTCTTGTATTCCGACGGGTCCACCGCCCCCCGGAACGTGTCGCACGCGCGCCACACGATGTCGTTGATTTCCTTTTGAGTGATCTCTTCCGCCATGTGCGTTTCCCTTCCTTATTCGGTCCCGCGCGTGATGGCCCGAAGGCTCAGCGCCCGGATCAGTGTATCCCGTTTGCGTTCCAGATTCTCGACAAGGTCCCGTTCACGCTGCCGCAACGCCGCGAGTTCGACGATTGTCCGCTGAACCTTTAGCTGCGGCACATCCACCTCCAGCGACTCGAAAGCTTCTTTCGGCACGAGCATCATTGTCGTGCCCTGGGCTTTGCCCGTCAGGTGCACTTGAGCGGACGGCTGGTTCACGAACCAAGCGAGGTATTCCGGCAGCACCACATCCGATCTCGCCCGTACGATGTAGAAATGGTTCGAGGCCAGCGTGGCGGCCGGTACGTCCCGCAACACAAAAGCCAGATTCCGGCTCCCGCGCGCCTGAAACACCACGTCGCCATCGCGCACGGCGTAGCGATCCGCATCGCGTTGGGGGGTGAACCATGCCATTTTCTCCGTCCACAGACACCCTGCATCGTCGATGTCTCGCATCCGGATGATCCGGTATGTGGCGTCAACATCGTGCGGAACACGCCCCGGCAATTGGTACCCGATCTGGATGTCCGCTGTTTCCTTAAGCGCTTTCTTCATCTTGCCGCTAATGGCCTCATTATACTTTGGTCATTCTAAATGCCTTCAGTTTTTGTAATCATAACACGACACCGCATCTTTGTCAAGAGCATTGTCGATGACCACGGAATTAAGTCAAGACCGGTTTATGCACTGACTCATTTTTAGCAGTCTTCAAGGTGTCACTAATCAGTCTCTTCAAATGGTTATACCATCGCAAGCTCCTCGACAACTTCGAAAGATGGCGTAACGCCTCGGCCAGAAAGCACAATTGATTGGGGGCCGCAGAGGCTGTGAATACTATGTATTGACAAGAAAGGTCCGTTGTGATATTCTTTGTTAGCACTCGACTGCGGCGAGTGCCAGAAAGTCGGAGTTCTTCATGAACCTTTGTTTGGCAGTATTGACATTCGGAAGCAATCGGCGCACAGACCCCCTGGACTCACTGGCTCCACTACGGTCGACGCCAGACAGGAGGATCTAAAACGCTTACGCAAGAACAGAAACAGATTGTCTTACGGCAGATGGTCGAGCTCTTGGAATTGCCGGACTCGGCCTACGAACTTGCCGTCAAGAGGTACACAGACCTCGGAGAATGGTTTGGCCGTGATGAATCGCTACTCGCACGGAATTCCCCAAACATCTTTCCTCAAGGTTCATTCCGGCTCGGTACAGCCATACGCCCCTTGGGCCAAGATGAGGAATACGACCTCGATCTTGCATGCGAAATCCGTGAAGGCATCACCAGTGGAAACCAAACGCAAGAGAATCTCAAACGTCTCGTAGGGCATGAAGTGGAAACCTATCGCTCTGCTCGGGGCATCAAGAACGCGAAGGTTGAAAAGCATCGCTGCTGGCGCCTTCACTACCAGGACCAGCTCAACTTCCACATGGATATCGTGCCTTGTGTCCCGGCCGGCACGAGCAGACAGATTCTGATCGAGGCATCATTACGGGAAGCAGGAGAGGAGGATCTACTGAAGGCGGCCGCCGCTCGAACAACCGTTTTGATCACGGATGACCGCCATCATGGCTACAGGACCATCTGCGACGACTGGAACATCAGCAACCCCGCCGGGTATGGCGCGTGGTTTGAAATCCGAATGAATCGGCAGGAAATGGCCATTCTTGAGCGCGCGCAGGTTCAGGCTGTTCCACTTTACAAGCGCAAAACGGTCCTCCAACGAATCGTACAACTCCTGAAACGGCACCGAGACCAAATGTTTGGCGATGATGAATCGAAGCCCATTTCAGTGATTATAACGACACTGGCCGGCAGGGCCTACAATGGCGAGAAGGATACCGAGGCTGGACTTGCTGGCGTACTCTCGCGGATGGGCGCATTCGTAAGAGGAAGCTATCCGCGCGTACCTAATCCTGTCAATCCAAAGGAAGATTTTGCTGATCGTTGGTCCATGTCCCAGTATCGCACCCTGAAACTCGAAGAGAATTTCTGGCTGTGGCTTGAACAGGCGCAGGCGGATTTCAGGCTCATCGGTTCAAGAGATGACGCTGAATTCATCGCGGAACAAGCTGCCAGGAAATTCGGGGTATCGCTGAACGCGGACGAATTGAGAAAGCGACTTGGGCTTTCAGTTCCAGTCATATCGGTGATAACCGCAAAGTCGCATGAACTCTCCGGTCAACCAAAGCCGTGGAGCCGCATTTTCAAGTGAGAGCTCCCGATTCATTAGGGCTGAGTCAGTTCCTTGTTGACTACCCTGGCATGGCCACAAGGCCATCTCGCATCTCAATGCTGGTCTTGAAGGGAACCTTTTCTTTCTCCGCGACACCCAGGAACGGCCCAACAATCACCGACAGCTACGACATCGAGATTACCGTCCCTCATGAATTCCCGTCTGCCATTCCCAAGGTAAGGGAAAGAGCCAAGCGCATTCCTCGTAACGGCGATTACCACATCAACCCGGATGATACATTGTGCTTGGGGTCGCCACTGCGATTATTGCAGAAGATAGCGCAGGAGCCGACTCTCCCAGGATTCGCCGGGAAGTGCCTTGTTCCTTATCTCTATGCGGTCACTTTCAAAATGGAAAATGGAGGCAAGTTCATATTTGACGAACTCGCCCATGGTACGCGAGGGGTCTTGGATGATTACATGAATCTGCTTGGTGTAGATGACGAGGAACAAGTAATTCAGACGCTGAGAATCCTTTCCATGAAGCGCAGGGAGGGCAACAAGATGGCTTGCCCTTGTGTTTGCGGGAGAAACTTGGGCAAGTGCAAGTTCAACTTGAAAATCCATGCATTGAGAAAGCTCGCCTCCAGATCTTGGTACAAGGAACATGTCGGTGAGCTTCGCCTGTAACGATGTGCTTTTCTCCGCGAAAGTCTGTAGGTGCCAAACGTACCAAGTGAATTAGCCCGTGCTGGCAGTTTCTCAATCTACACCCGCAATACTCGCCTTGGGGAAAGATTGTAGGCCCCAAGACTCTGAAGCGAACCCTGCTGCCACGGGGCCACAACATCTCTTCCTTAGTCTTACGGGCTTAGACTGGTTCCAACCGGGAAATCTCGGCATCAATTGCGTATCATAGCGATCTGGGGACGCTTAGGCTGGCGCATCAGGTTCACGCGTGAAAGCAGGCGGTTGAAACAATGATTGAATCGAGTGTCACCTCAAAATGCGTCGCTATCGATTTGGAAGTCGGCCGTGAGAGCGTCCGTATCCATCATTTGGCGGCCATACGGGGCGATAGGTCCGACAAGCCGTTCTTGTATTCAGGGGCTAATCTCGATGTAGCCCTACCACAACTTGACGCATTCGCAATGTCCTGACAGCCGGGGATATCGACTTGGGATTCGCTGGCAGGTTGTCGCCGAGTGCTGCGGTCCATCAGACGCTTGCGGACCTGCAACCCGGCGACGTACTACAACTCGCACGGAGGAATGAGCGCTGGTTTCTTGAGAGAAACGGCCAATCGGTCGGCCGTCTAGCGAGCGGCTATGCGCCGCCGATTGGAATGCGCTGCATTGATGCTCGAGTCCATGCCGTGCTTGTCCGATACCGGCAGGACGGCGAGCATACCTATGCTGATTCAGTGCGGTGCGACCGATGGGAAGTCGTTCTCCCAGAACTGGTCTTTGTTCCCGATGCCAATCCTTAGTCTTTCATTCTCTTCCGTCGTCGGTATCAATTTCGATAGCATTTCGCGCACTCGAACAACGTAAGTCGTTACAGGGCAAGGACCTTCTTTCGCTCGACCGTTGGGGTCATAAGCCAGCATTAGAGCCAAGGTTGGCGGTTCTAATCCGCCCCCCGCTAGACGCGTTCGCCGACAGCACACCGAGACCGACAAAGATCCTCTCCTTTGGCGGCCTGCCGCTGTAGATCTGAGGCAGGAATCTTCGTGTCAGGCGTCGCTCTCGCTTGACGTAGGTCGAACTGCCTTCGGATATTGGCTGTGCATGGGCATGATCTGCCAAAAGCTGCTCTGAAATGTTATGGAGAATCTTAGAGGTTTAAGACGAAACTCTACTCGAGGTTAAGGCTGGCGAGAAAGCGCTCTGGGCGTGCGGAGGACGCAGCCAATATTGATCGTCAGCCGTGGTGCGGTTAGAGAAAGTGAGAGGTGGTCTTGTTTGGATAGCGAGACGGGTCTTAACGAACGACTTGGGGAGGTTAACAGCCATGAGAAACAAAGTGTACTCAATACTGTTTGTTGTTGCGCTGGCGGGGATCATGCCAGCTACGGCCTTAGCGAGCTCCCTGAATGTGGACTTCGACAAGGCGTGCGAGGATCTCCAGAATTACTTTAACCCGGTGACGGGATGGGGCGGGTTCCCTCATTACTGCCTGGAACTGAACCGGGGCGACTGGCCGAATCTCAACTACTGGAGTGATTCGGCTGAACTGTACATCCTGCACGAAGTGTTGGCAAATCCCAGCCTCCAGCCGCATGCAGGGTCGGGCGTGACACAGGACGATATCGTCAACGCGTACCAAGCGAACCGGGCCCAGGCGGCAATCGACTTGGGGGGCACCAGTACCCCCGAGGACACTGCGCTCGGGGACTATATTGCCGGGATGATGACCATGAGTTCGTACAACGGTCAGAATGGCACGTGCGTCAAGGTCATTTTTCAGTATATCCCGTACGTGAACTCCGGCTTTACGGGTGTGTTCCACCCGACGAACTATACATCGTTTAACGCCCTCTTGAATGTGTATAGCGGATACGATCCTACCAAAATTCCCAAGGAAGAATGGGGCGATTACGACGGTGACGGAGTGACCAACGACCGGGAGCTCGCTTGGGGTTTTGGTGCCTTCGCGAAAACCAACGCCGGCCACGCGCCGCAGCCAGCCTGGGTCGCAATCAACGACCCCGAACGAATGGATCTGGACAATGACGGTTTGGCCGCAGTGTTCGATACGGACTCAGACGGCGATGGCATCTCCGATGGAGATGAGACGGATGTTGACCATGACGGATGGATGGATTTCCTCTTGAACGCTTGGAACCCGGCATTTCCGTCTGCAGACGACCAGTTCCATAATCCAGACGATCCCTTACCGGATCCCCCCTATGAAGGCGGATACCCGGGTTGCGACGTCTCATGGGCCACCAAGACAAACATGTTTGACTGTGATTCCGACAACGATGGGATCTGCGATGGGGAAGAAGGCACGGCTGATGGTAATGCCAACGGCATTCCGGCGTTTCTGGACCCAACTGAACAGGGCCACACAGGACCAGGGTGCGGCGCAGGGCTTTGTTCTGGCGCCTACGCCACAGTAGATGACATTCCCATGGTCTACACCACGACAGGAGGTGAGGGAGAAGGGGAAGGAGAAGGGGAAGGGGAAGGAGAAGGGGAAGGAGAAGGTGAGGGCGAAGCGCCCTGCACATACCTGGATACCTATGAAACGCAAGGGGCCTTTATGGCCGGTGTATTTGGCCCCGCTCTCTCGCTCCCCACGGATTACAGTGCATGGGATATCGAAGGTTACGAGGCCTACATTGCGTGGTATCTTGGCGGTCAGCATGGCGCGCCTCCGGCATACGGGGACGGTATCCCGGACCTCTGGCAATTGGCATTGGTAGCGTATGTCCGGTGTCACGCGGACTATCCGCATCATGATGCGGTGGCAGCCGTATATGACCACAATTTTGCGAGCCTGGGAACGCAAGTGGACGCCGGCACTATGAATGTTATAGGGGCCATTTACTCAACGATGCTGGGGCTGAGCTCGTCCATGAAGGCCACCGCAATCGCCCTGGCCTCTGCTCCTTTGACGCCCGGACTGTATCAGCTCTTTACGAGCGGCGGCAAGACCAGTGATGAGCTGTTTGCTGCTGACGGCGACCTTGATGGTGATGGGCTCACCAACCTCCAAGAATATGAACAAGTCGTGGCGGCCGGCGGCAATATGGAGACGTTTGTCGCCGCGGCCACTGACCCGCTCAATTTCTGGCCGGGCAACCCTGCCTTGCCTGTAGCTGGCGTCATCGGTCTGGGTGTCTTGGTTGGTGGGGTCGTCCTGAGTGGTGCGTCACTGCTTCGGAGAAAGCCCTAGAGCGGTCGTCAAGTATAGTGACAAGATATCTCGTGGGCCGCTCCAGGCGGGGCGGCCCACAATCTCTTTTGGGGA
>Ga0209777_10004545_pt1 | contig 16349 bp, 11 predicted proteins | sample FrelakmetHBP12HB_FD_187147 | JGI IMG/M metagenome (GOLD analysis project Ga0209777, IMG submission 187147) | Freshwater lake sediment microbial communities from the University of Notre Dame, USA, for methane emissions studies -HBP12 HB (SPAdes)... | ecosystem: Environmental > Aquatic >...
TATTGGGGCAGGATAATAAAAGCATTCTGATCCTCGCTTGTGTACTGTTGGTTGCTCTGATTACAGCAATAATCAACGCACGCTCTAAGAAAAAAGAATTCCCTCTTGATCAACCCACCTTCATCCGCTGGGGTATTTATTACCTTATTGTTTTTGCAATTTTATTTCTGGGTGTCTTCAATTCTTATCAGTTCATTTATAACCAATTCTAGCCCTGCTTGATAGCCGGTTATGAAAATTTTTCTTAAAAAAATCGCCATCTTCCTTCTCCCCTTTCTGTTTTTATATCCTCTATTAGAAATCAAACTCAGTCAGATACCCAATTATTACATTCAGAAAAAGGAATATCTGGAATCCCAATTAAGCAAAATTGAAATTCTCTCCACCGGATCATCGCACGGAAATTCAATCAACCCTCAGTTCTTGAGTCGTAAAGGTTTTAATTTATTTAACGATGCCGAAGATATTTACTACGATGTACGTCTGGTGGAAAAATATCTGGATAAGATGCCCAATCTAAAACTTATTATTGTGCCGATTTCTTATTTTTCATTAGAGTATCGCATTGACCGTTCCCCATCGGCATGGCGGGCGCCATTTTATAAATTCATTTACGATATCCCGCCGCAAGAGTTGACCTCTCTTCTTAATTTTGGTTATTTTAGCTACACCGCCGCCTATGGTTGGCGGGATGTGGTTGGATATATTGAAAATGGGTTTGTCAGCAACAGCACACAGAAACTGGATAGCAATGGTTGGAGGGAAATAGGTGATACAGTGATTATAAATTCCCCTGAAGAAGAGCGATCTGGCTGGCAGAGCGTTAGTTTAAATGAATCCCTCATGGATACAGGGGCAATTGCAAAAAACATGGAAATGTTAAGCAAATTAATTGAAACCTGTCAAAAACGCCTGATTAAAGTAATACTCATTACAACCCCGGTCTATCATTATTATTATGAACATATTGATCCGATCAAGTATGAGAGAATGCAAGCGAATCTGGACCAATTGGTGAAAAAATACCGGGTACCTTATTACAATTTTCTGAAGGATCCGCGTTTTGTGACCACCGATTTTTATAACCGGGACCATTTGAATGACCAGGGCGTGGAAAAATTCAGCAAAATTCTCGACGCCATTACCTCCAGGGAATTAGGAGATACTAACTAAACGGCACTGTTTTATTTTTATTAGAGTACTATGAAAAAATTGGTTTTCAGACTTCTATTGTTCCTGCTGCCTTTTTTGGTACTTTACCCGGTTTTGGAATATAAGTTGAGCGTAATCCCCAATACCTATAACAAGAAAAGGGATTTTTTAGAATCCCAATTGAATGAGATTGAAATTCTCTCCACCGGATCATCCCATGGTAATGCCATCAATCCAGACTATATCCGACGAAAAACGTTCACATTAAACATCGCAGCTCAGGATTTATATTACGATGTGCAATTAATAAATAAATATCTGGATAGATTGCCTAAACTCAAATTGGTTATTCTCCCGGTTTCTTATTTTTCACTTGAATATCAGATGGATCGTACCAAGACCTGGACGCTTGCTCCTTTCTATTATCATTTCTGGGGAATTCCACCGCAACATTGGGATTCCTTCATTAATTTAAGATATTTCAGCCTGACAGCCACCTACGGATGGGAGAAGGTTCTCCATTACATTGAGAATGGTTTTATTGATACAGAATGGGAAATCATGAAGACCACGGGCTGGTGGTTCCAGGGAAATGAGGAACTAGAGGATACTCCCCATGAAAGCCAGATGGGATTGTATAGTATTCAAATGCAGCACATTGAAATCATGCGCGCAGAGATGATCCCAGCCAATATGAAATTATTGGAGGATATTATTGCTGCCTGCCAAATCCGAAAAATCAAGGTGGCTTTCGTCACCACTCCGGTGCACCACTCTTACAGTGATTTTATGGATCCGGTCAAATATCAAACCATGCAGAATAATTTGCAATATCTTGTCGACCAGTACCATGTGACCTACCATAATTACTTAAACGATCCTCGCTTTGTTGATTCAGATTTTTATAGCCGCGATCATATAAATACCAAGGGCAGCATAAAATTCAGCCAAATAATTGATGAAGAAATTATTGAGCAATTATTATCTGCAACTCAATAATTTATAAACGCAAGCGCGAATATCAAGGGGGGCATCTTCCAAATTACCTGCATGATAAAATATGCGCATGAAACGCTGGCAATTCTGGCTCGGGATTCTCATCAGCATTGTCTTCCTCTATTTTGCCCTGCGGGGTCTGCAGTTAGACGCCATCTGGGAAACCCTGAAAACAGCAAATTACTGGTGGTTGTTGCCCGGCATTGGAGTGTATTTCATAGCTGTGTGGGTACGCGCCTGGCGCTGGCATTATCTGCTTCGGCCGCTAAAAAAGATTTCCACTAAAACCATGTTTCCCATTGTGACCATCGGCTATATGGGTAATAATATTTATCCCGCCAGAGCCGGTGAAATCCTGAGAGCGTTCGTATTAAAAATGAAAGAGGGAGTGGCTATTTCCTCATCTCTGGCAACCATCATCATTGAACGCGTTTTCGACGGCGTGGTGATGCTGGCTTTTATCTTTCTCAATTTACCAGAATTGGCTAAGCTTACCTCTTCCTCCGGTTTTGTGGGCAGTATCCAGACGCTGGCATTCTGGGGAGCAATTGCATTTATTGGAGCGTTGGTAATTTTTCTTTTGGCTGCCATGTTTCCGTCTTTCTCCTCCCGGTTGATCGATTGGCTGATCACTCATTTTATGCCGAAACGATGGCAGACAACCTCATTCTCACTATCGCATCGTTTTCTTTCCGGTCTGGAATCACTCCGATCTCCCCGCGAAGCATTGATGATTTTTTTTACGTCCGCGGTCATCTGGCTTTTAGAGACGGGCAAATACTGGCTGGTGATGCAAGCTTTTCCCATAAAAGGGGTTAATTTCTTTGCATTGATGCTGATGAATGGGATTGTTAACCTGGCCACCACCCTGCCCTCCGCGCCAGGATATATCGGTACATTCGATGCCCCTGGCATCGCCCTCCTGCAGGCATACGGCGTGAATGGAGCAGTAGCGGCTGGTTATACCCTGGTACTTCATGGCGCTTTATGGCTGCCAATTACGCTGGTTGGCGCATTCTTCTTCATGCGCGAAGGGCTGAGCCTGACCAAAGCCATGGAAAGCGCCAAAAAAGAACAGGAATCAAAAAAATGAAACGTATTGCCATTATTGGCGCTGGAATTGGAGGGTTGGCAGCTGCATACGATTTGGCTAAAAATGGAAATCAAGTGACTCTGTTTGAATCTTCCAATTATCTGGGTGGTCTCGCCTCTGGTATCAAGAAACCCAATTGGAAATGGTCGCTTGAAATTTTCTACCATCACTGGTTTCAAACTGATCGGGACATTTTGAACTTGATAGAAGAATTGGGATTGAAAAATTGTGTACATTTTTACAATCCCAAAACCGTTGTTTATCATAATGGTGATTTTGACCCTTTGGATTCCCCCATTTCTGCCCTTTTATTCCCGGGTTTTACTTTAATAGACAAAGCCCGTTTTGGATTTGTGACCCTCTATTTGCGGTATCTTTCCCGCTGGCAGCCATTTGAAAGATACACCGCTTATGAATGGTTGCGGAAATTTTACGGGAAAAAGCTTTTTGAATTGATGTATGAACCACTATTAATCGGTAAATTTGGCCAGTATTATCAACAGGTAAACATGGCTTGGTTCTGGGCGAGATTCAAAACCCGTACCAGCAAATTGGGAACTTTCGAAGGCGGCTTCCAGGCATTTGTGGATCAGTTAACTAAAATATTAATTGACCAAGGTGTCCAAATTAGATTGAATACGCCGGTAAATCTTATACAAGCGATGCCCGATGGTAATCTGTTGGTCGATTTTAATAAAGAGCGAGCAACATTCGACCAGGTGCTGGTCACAACCTCACCACATATACTGGCTCAAATTGCGCCTTCGCTTAATCCGGAATATATTGCAAAATTAAATTCATTGAAATCAATCGGTGCAATTGCTCTTATTCTTTCGCTTAAACATCCCCTTTCCACGAAAGGTTATTACTGGTTTAATCTCCCCAAATCCGTTGGTTTTCCTTTTCTGGCTTTGGTCGAACATACCAATTTTATAATAGCAGAAAATTTCGGTGGTGAGCATATTATCTATTGTGGTGATTATTTGGATCCTGGGCATGAGTACTTCACTCTAAGCAAAGAAGAATTATTAGCTCGTTTTCTACCCAGTTTAAAGCGGATCAATCCTGATTTTGATCCAAGCTGGGTAACGGAGAGCTGGCTTTCGCGCAGTTCGTACGCCCAGCCCATCCCATTGGTGAACCATTCCGCCAATATCCCTGATATATGCACTCCGATTCCCAATTTATTTTTTGCCGGCATGAGCCAGATTTATCCGTGGGATCGCGGAACAAATTTTGCGGTTCAGTTAGCTCGTAATGCGGTTCAATTAATGATTGAAAATCATATTAGTTGTTAATTCATATTCCTTCTAAGGCATATTTTTTCATTTTGATAATTTTCTATTTTCAAATTCTTTCTTAAAAACCCTGGCATTTGAATTGCAATACCCTCCATTTATGTGAATAATATCCCTTACTGGTGGGGGATTTTTTATAATGACTCCCTACAGATAGTGAAGAACATGCGTACTACCAAAAATTCACTTAATGAGATTATTCAAAAGACTTTTTAAGAAAGCTAATCTTAAAGTATGCATCTTTTTTAAGCTAGCGTAGGTTAAGCGACTTGTTCAATGACCTCATCTTTGTTAGAATGATTCCAGTGAAATGAGGACACTTATTAGCTCCAGAACTTTCCGGAGCTGATCCCATCGCACAACTTATTTGTGCCCCTTAAAAATTTGAAAAATACCTACTGCAAACAGCCGCAGTGGGTTTTTTGAGACACACCTGAATGGTGAAAACCTGTATATTGGATTGGAGGAGGGCTGCAATGAACGCACAACAAGCCTGGCAAGCCACATTAGGACAGCTCCAAATGGAAATGCCCAAGGCATCCTTTGATACCTGGATCAAGGATGCTCAATTGATAACCTGTGAAAATGAGGTTTTCAAAATCAGCGTTCAAAATGCCTACGCCCGCGACTGGCTGGAAAACCGTCTGACCAGCACCATTGAACGTTTGCTGAGCGGGATCATGAACTCACCCCAAAAAGTTATTTTTATCATTCATCATCCTGAAACGGATCTCCAACCCATGGAACCAAAAGTGGTTGAGGAACCGATTAAGTTGACCAAAACCCACAATGCCTCACTCAATAACCGCTATACCTTTGAAGATTTTGTTGTAGGTCCCAACAACCGCCTGGCACATGCTGCCAGTTTAGCGGTTGCTGAAAATCCAGCCAATGCCTATAACCCTCTTTTTCTCTATAGCGCAGTTGGATTGGGAAAAACCCATTTACTCCAAGCCATAGGAAATGCGGTGGCTGCCAGGAACTTTAATGTTTTGTACGTTTCTTCAGAGGAGTTCACCAATGACCTGATCAATTCCATTCGCAATCACGATACCAACTCATTCCGTGAACGGTATCGCAAAGTGGATGTGCTTCTAATAGATGACATTCACTTTATCGCCGGCAAGGAATCCACGCAGGAAGAATTTTTTCATACATTTAATACCTTGCACGGACAAAATAAGCAGATCGTTATTTCCTCAGATCGAGCTCCCAAGGCCATGAGCACCCTGGAAGAACGCCTGCGGTCCCGCTTTGAATGGGGGCTGATCGCCGATATCCAACCGCCCGAATTGGAGACCCGCATTGCTATTTTACGCGCCAAAGCTGAACGAGCCGGACGTCAAGTGCCTTATACCCTTCTGGAAGCAATTGCACTTCAAATCCAGGTTAACATCCGCGAACTGGAAGGCGCCCTCACCCGTGTACTGGCTTATTCGGATCTAAGTGGACAGCCGCTGAGCATGGAATTGGCTACTGAAGCGCTGGTGGATTTTCTACCCAAATGCACTCCCCTGGAACCCGGCCAGGTAGTGAATGCAGTGGCCCAGGCATTTGGTATCAGCCGGGAACAAATGCAAAGCAAGGATCGTTCCCGTGAAATCGCTCTACCGCGTCAGGTGGCCATGTATCTGATGCGGGAGGAAGCCAATGCCACCTTGCTACAAATAGGCGCTTCTCTGGGCGGACGTGACCATACCACCGTGATGTATGCCTGTGATAAAGTGGCAGAAATGATTGAGAGAGATGACCTGCTTCGCCGACGGGTATTTCAGATTCGCGATCATCTCTATAATCGTCAAGCAGCAGTCTAAACGTTGGTTGTCAACCTTCTCCACGCCTCAAGTCACTATTATTCCCAAATAAAACCTGAAGCGTAATAATTAATAACAAGCTGGACATCAAACTCACAGCTTACCTATTGTTCTCCACCCAGAACTGTTATATAGTAATCTTAGTGATGTCTCAACATTTCATGCTTTTGCCTTCCCTGGCTTGCCAGGCACACTGCTCCTACTGCTTTGGCCCGAACCGTGGACCCACGATGCAGCCGGATGTCTTCGATGCAGCCGTGGACTGGATTGCCGCCTGCTTCCCACCGGGAGAATGTGCTGAAATCACTTTTCACGGGGGTGAACCGCTGCTAGCTGGGATCAATTGGTACAAGAGAAACATTCCCATTTTGCAGCAACGTTTCGAGGGGCGGCTCAAGTTGGGGATTCAGAGCAACCTCTGGCTACTGGATGATAAGTTTTGTGCCCTGTTTAAAGAATACGACGTCTCCATCGGGACCTCCCTGGATGGTCCTGAACAGCTAAACGACACCCAGCGCGGCAAGGGCTACTTTGCCCGCACCATGGCGGGGATTGGCACTGCTCGCCGGAATGGAATAAATCCCGGGGTGATCTGTACGTTTACCCGTCTTTCTGCCCCCCACCACCGGGAAGTGTTCGAGTTCTTCGCCAAGCAGGGGCTCTCATTCAGCGTCCACGAAGCCGTCTGCAGACTGGGGGAACACTACAATGAAACAACCCTTTCACCCGAAGAAGCCACCGGGCTTATGGTGGGCTTGTTCGACTACTACGTGGAGAACATCACCCGCACACAGATATCAACGTTCGATTCGATGGCGCGCGGGCTTTCGGCGCAGAACGGCGCCATCTGCACCTTTGGGGACTGCCTGGGAAAATATCTCACCATTGCGCCGGGCGGTGAGATCTTCTCCTGCAACCGCTTTGTCCATCATCCGGAATGGCAGCTGGGTTCCATCTTCAACTGCCCGGAGTTGGATACACTTGCTAAGTCGCAAGCCTGGCAGAAGCTCCGCCAGCGGGAGCTGACCGTCCGGGAGGACTGCGGCGATTGCACCCACTTTGAATACTGTAAGGGGGGTTGCCCGTACAATGCAATCACGGGCGGCACAGGCCGGCGCGATCCGCACTGCACGGTTTACCGGCAGTTGTTCGACCACATCACTACGCGTGCTCTGGACGAAGTTTTCTCCGCTGAGAATCTGGAGACGGTCATCCAAAACGGCGCCGGCGGGAACGGATTAATGAGCAAGGGCCGCCTGATCCAGGTGATGAAGGGTAGCGCCCACCCGCAGGAGGTGACCCGTAAAGCGCGTGAGACAGTCGCGGCGGTAGCCCTGGCCTGCAGTTCCTCGCCTGAGGAAGCGCTCGAGATGTTAAACCTGGCTGGGATTATAACCAATCGGGATGCCGCGCTGGGAAGTCTGCGCGTCTTGCGCGCGCGATTGGATCAGCAATCCAGGCAGGGACTGGTCAATGCTTATCTGCACGTGACCTATGCCTGCAACCTATCCTGTACACATTGTTATGCTCACTCCGGACCTGGAAAATCACCGGCGATGCGGGTGGAGGAAGTGAAACAGCTGGCGCGCGAAGCGGCCGCTGCGGGGTTCCGCAAAGTTGTCATCACCGGCGGCGAACCGATGGCTCACCCCTGGCGGGACGAGTTGCTCGATACCCTGGCCGGGTTGCGCAAGGAGATCAAGCCGGTTCAGATTGTGCTGAGGACCAACCTAGCCTACCCCCTGACACCCGACCTTGCCAAAAGTCTCGCGGAGGGCGCCGATCAGGTTGTTGTCAGCCTAGACGGCGACGAGGTCAGTCACGATGCCCGCCGTGGAGCCGGAATGTACGCCCGCACGGTGGAAAACCTGCACCAGCTGCTCAAAACCGCCCCAACTTCCAAAATCATTCTGGCCGCAGTTTTGACTTCTGACCAGATCAATGCAACACCGGGAGAGTCGGTTCGGGAACTCAGCCAGGTTCTGGGTGTCAAGGTGCGCTTCAAATCAGTTCTGCCGATTGGCCGCGGAGCTGACCTTAACCTGGCACCCGCTTATTACACCTCATTAAATGACAACACGGAAGCGCTCGCCGCTACAACCGGACCTTCAGCCACCTGCGGGCTGGGGATGAACCTGTACATCGCCCCCGATGGTGATTGCTTCCCTTGTTATGCCCTGATGGGCGCATGCCATGCCCTGGGCAACCTCAGTCAGGATGGACTGGCAAGCGTGCTTAAAAAGAATGATCCCTACCGGAAGGTCACCGTGGATAGCAACCAGAAGTGCCGAACTTGTGCGTTGCGTTATCTGTGTAGTGGTTTCTGCCGGGCGTGGAGTCGTACGGATGACCCGGACAGTCCTCCGCAGGATTGTACTGCGCTGTTAAACAGGGCACAGATCCTGCTCGCCAGCGCACTGGAGGTATTGGGAGTATCAATACAGCAATGGGCGGAAGCGGGATTGACGAAACCGTTGCCCTCTTGAATAGTCACTGTTCGTAAAATAAGGAGAGTAAAACCATGTCTATTTTTGGACCGCCCAACATTGAAGAGTTGAAACAAAAAAGGGATGTGAAGGGTCTGATCAGGGCATTGGGTTATGTAAAAGACGCAAAAGTGCGCGGAGGTGCCGCCGAGGCGCTGGGCGAGTTAAAGGATGCCCGCGCGGTGGAGCCGCTCATTGGCGCACTCAAGGATCGGTACACGGACGTGCGCAAGGCAGCCGCCGAGGCTCTGGGAAAGATTGGCGCACCTGCCGTGGAGCTGCTTATCGCCGCACTCAAGGATAAAAGAATGGACAGGTACGTACACGAGGCAGCCGCTGAGGCGCTGGGGAAGAGCGGCGATGCCCGTGCCATTGAACCGCTCATCGCCGCTCTCAAAGATGAGGATACAGACGTGCGCAGGTATGCCACCAAGTCGCTGGGGGAGATCGGAATTCCAGCGGTGGAACTGCTCATCGCCGCACTCAAGGATGAGGACAGGGTCGTGCGCAGAGGTGCCGTTAAGACACTAGGCGAGTTGAAGGATGCTCGAGCGGTGGAGCCGCTCATCGCCGTACTCAAGGATAAGAACAAGTACGTTCGTGAGGCAGCTGCTGAGGCGCTAGGCAATCTGATGGATGCCCGCGCGGTGGAACCGCTCATCGGCGCGCTCAAGGATAAGGACGCGGACGTGTGTAGGAAAGCCGCCGAGACGCTGGATAAGATTGGCTGGAAACCGGGACAAAATGAAGCTGGTGCAGCTTATTGGATAGGAAAACGAGACTGGGAAGAATGTATCAGGATTGGTGTACTGGCCATTGAACCGCTCATCGCTGTACTCAAGGATAGGGACTGGTGCGTGCGCAAAGCAGCTACCGAGGCTCTGGGGAAGATCGGCGATGCCCGCGCCATAGAATCGCTCCTCGCTGCACTCAAAGATGAGGACGAGAACGTGCGCATAAAAGCCGCTGAGGCGCTGGGGAATATCGGTGATGCTCGCGCGGTGGAACCGCTCATCGCCGCACTCAAGAATCAAGACGTGCGCGAGGTAGCCACCGAGGCGCTGGGGAAGATCGGCACTCCAGCGGTGGAGCCGCTCATCGCCGCACTCAAGGATGCGAAATGGGTATGGGTCGTGCGCAGAGAAGTGGTTAATGCGCTGATTCATATATATAGGGCAGGACAACTTGATGAGACAGACAAAAAACTTATTTTTGCCCATCGACTTGAAATAACTTCACCACATGACGACAGAAGCTCCGGTTGTGGAGGAGACCACACCGACATCGCTGCAATAGAATTCCCTTTGTGAGGTCAAGCACGTTCTAATTAAATATGAAAATGTGAACCGTAATATTTCAGAAGGAGGTTGTTATGGGACTCTTTGGTCCACCCGATATTGAGAAATTGAAAGCCAGGCGCGATGTTGATGGTCTTATCAAAGCATTGAGCTACCAAATGGATTGGCAAGTACGCCGGGATGCCGCCAATGCGCTAGGTGAACTAAAGGATGCCCGCGCGGTAGAACCGCTTATCACCGCACTCAAGGATGAGGAAGCAGGCGTGCGCTTGTTAGCCGCTGAGGCGCTGGGGAAGATCGGCGATGCCCGTGCAGTGGAGCCCCTCATCACCTTACTAAAGGATGATAACGAGTACGTGCGCCGTGAAGCCGCCAAGGTGCTGGACAATCTAAAGGATGCCCGCGCAGTGGAGCCGCTCATCGCCGCACTCAAGGACGAGGACATGAACGTGCGCAAGGCTGCCGCCGAGGCACTGGATAAGATTGGCTGGAAACCTGGAGAAGATGAAGCTGGTGCAGCTTATTGGATTGCCAAAAAAGACTTGAGAGGATGTGTCAGGATTGGCGCACCTGCCGTTGAACCGCTTATCGCCAGACTAAAGGATGAGAACAGGTACGTGTGCAGTGCAGCCTATGAGGCGCTGGTGAAGATTGGTGCACCTGCGGTGGAACCGCTCATCGCCGCACTCAAGGATGAGGACGCGCTCGTATGCAGGGCTGCTGCTGAGGCGCTGGGGGAGATCGGGGATGCCCGTGCGGTGTACCCACTTATCACTGCACTCAAAGATAAGAACAGGGATGTGTGCGCAGCAGCCTATGAGGCGCTGGTGAAGATTGGCGCTCCAGCAGTGGAATCGCTCATCGCAGCGCTCAAGGATAAGGACACGGTCATGCGCAAGGTAGCCACCGAGGTCCTAGGCAATCTTAGGGATGCTCGCGCAGTGGATCCACTCATCGCTCTACTCAAGGATAAGGACATGGTCGTGCGCAGTCAAGCCGTTGAGACATTGGGTATGATCGGGGATGCCCGCGCGGTGGAGCCGCTCATTGCCGCACTCAAGAATGAGGCCCAATCCCATTTCAACGTGCGTGTGACAGTCGCCTGGGCGTTGGGCAAGTTAAGAGATGCCCGCGCAGTGGAGCCGCTCATCGCCGCTCTCAAGGATGTGGATAAGATCGTGCGCAAGGCAGCCGCTAAGGCATTGGTTAGCCTATATAGCGCAGAACAACTTGATGAGATAAGCAAAAAACTTGTTCTTGCCCATCGACTTGAAATAACTTCACCGCATGAAGACAGTGGTTCCTATTTTAGTGGATCTGGCCACACCGACTACGTTGCTATAGAATTCCCTTTGTGAAATCATGCAAGTTATGAGTAAAAATGAAAACCATGAACCGTAATAAATCATAAGGAGGCTGTTATGGTACTCTTTGGTCCACCCGATATTGAAAAACTGAAAGCCAGGCGCGATGTTGACGGTCTCATTAAAGCTCTAAGCTACCAAGAGTCTGGGCAAGTACGCCGGGATGCCGTCAGGGCGTTGGGTGAGTTAAGGGATGCCCTTGCGGAAGAGCCGCTTATCGCTGCACTCAAGGATGAGGAACCATACGTGCGCAGTCATGCTGCGGAGGCGCTGGGAAAGATCGGCGATGCCCATGCAGTGGAACCGCTTATCGCTGCACTTAAGGAGGAAAAGGCAATGCGCACGTCAGCCGCTGAGGCACTGGGGAGGATCGGTAATGCCCGCGCGGTGGAACCGCTCATCGCTGTACTCAAGGATAAAGAGACGTACGTGCGCAAGTATGCAGCTGAGGCACTGGGGAAGATAGGCACTCCAGCGGTGGAGCCGCTCATCGCTGCACTCAAGGATAAAGCGACGTACGTGCGCGATGCAGCCGCCGAGACGCTGGGGAAGATCGGCTGGCAACCGGGAAAAGATGAGGCTGGTGCAGTGTATTGGATTGCCAAACGAAACTGGGAAGAATGTGTCAGGATTGGCGCACCTGCGGTTGAGCCACTCATTGATAGACTGAATTATGAGGCAGCCGCAGTGGCTTGGGGGAAGATCGGCGATGCTCACGCAGTGGAGCCAATCATCGCCGCGCTGGGGAAGATCGGCACTCCAGCGGTGGAACCGCTCATCGCTGCACTTAAGGATAAGGACACGTACGTTCGCAGGGCAGCCGCCGAGACATTGGATAAGATCGGCTGGCAACCGGGCAAGGATGAAACTGGTGCAGCTTATTGGATAGGAAAACGCAACTGGGAAGAATGTGTCAGGATTGGCGCGCCTGCTGTTGAACCGCTTATTGCTGCACTTAAGGAAGAGGGCATGCGTGAGTCAGCTGCCATGGCGCTGGGGAAGATTGGCGATGCCCACGCGGTGGAGCCGCTCATCGCTGTATTAAAGGATAATCACGCGGTCGTGCGCAGGAATGTCGCCGAGGCGCTGGTTAGTCTGTATAGGGTAGGACAACTTGATGAAACAGACAAAAAACTTATTCTTGCCCATCGACCTGAAATAAGGAAACCACATCTCGACGCTAACGATTGTGCTGGAAGATCCTGGGGTGGGCGTGGGCACACAGACTCCGCTGCTATAGAATTCCCTTTGTGAAATCATGCAAGTTATGAGTAAAAATGAGAACCTTGAACCGTAATAAATCATAAGGAGGTAGTTATGGGACTCTTTGGTCCACCCGATATTGAAAAACTGAAAGCTAGGCACGATGTTGACGGTCTCATTAAAGCTCTGAGCTACCAAAAGTCTTGGCTAGTGCGCCGGGATGCCGCCGATGCGCTAGGCAATCTGAATGATACCCGCGCGGTGGAGCCACTCATCGCTGCACTCAAGGATGAAGACAAGAACGTGCGCAGGGGAGCCATTAAGGCGCTAGGCGAGTTGAAGGATGCCAGCGCGGTGGAGCCGCTCATCGCCGCACTCAAGGATGAGGACATGGACGTGCGCAAGGCAGCCGCCGAGGTGCTGGGGAAGATCGGCGATGTCCGCGCTGTGGAGCCGCTCATCGCCGCACTCAAGGAGGGGGACTGGTGGGTGCGCGAGGTAGCCGCTGATGCGCTGGTGAAGATCGGTGATGCTCGAGCGGTGGAACCGCTTATCGTCGTACTCAAAGATAAGGACACATACGTACGCGGGTTAGCCGCCGAGGCGCTGGGGAAGATCGGCGATGCCGGCTCGGTGGAGCCGCTCATCGCCGCACTCAAGGATAAGGACACGGACATGCGCAGGGCTGCCGCCAGGGCTTTGGGCGAGTTAAGAGATGCCCGTGCCGTGGAGCCGCTCATCGCCGCACTCAAGAAGGATGAGGACAGGGACGTGCGCAAGGCAGCCGCTGAGACACTGAGGAAGATAGGCGATGCCCGCGCGGTTGAGTCGCTCATCACCGTACTCAAGGATGAGGATAAGAACGCGCGCTGGAAAGCCGCCAGGGCGCTGGGGGAGATCGGCAATACCCGCGCTGTGGAGCCACTCATCGCCGCACTTAAGGATGAGGACAGGGATGTGCGCAGGAAAGCCATCGAGGCGCTGGGGGTGATAGGTGATGCCCGCGCGGTGGAGCCGCTCATCGCCGCACTCAAGGATGAGGACACGGGTGTGCGCAGAGAAGTCGTTAAGGCACTGATTAGTCTATATAGGGCAGAAAAACTTGATGAAACTGACAAAAAGATAATTCTTGCCCATCGACTTGAAATAACTGTACCACATTACGACATCATGACTACCGGTTTGAACAAATGTGGATTTAATGAGGGGTCCCACAGCGACATCGTTGCTATAGAATTCCCTTTGTGAGGTCACCCAAGGTATTTTATGGCACCCTATCTTACTTCAAGACAATCCCGTGCTTAGGATTGCGTTTCCTCCATGAATAATCGTCCTGTCATCGTCCTCACCGGCGGTCCCGGCGGGGGAAAAACCACCCTGATCAATGAGTTGGCCGGCGACCCGGCCTGGGCCGGGCGTTTCGCTGCTTTACCGGAGGCGATCTCTTGGGTGGGTGGGTTGGGCATTTCCTCCAGTGAAAAGCTGTTCCAGCGCGTGATGGTCCAGATGCAGCTGGCTCTGGAAGATGACCTGATTCGCGCTCTCAGCATGCAGGATCAGCGCTTTCTCCTTTGCCACCGCGGCAGTCTGGATCCACTGGCTTACTGGCTGGATCGCGGCTGGCTGGAAGAGGAATTCTTTGAGTTTACCGGGACAACCCGCCAAGAGCACTATCAGCGCTATACCGGCATCATCCACCTGGTCACCGCTGCGGATGGCGCGCAACATGCCTATCACCGCTGGCCGGATGCCCACCGCCCAGAAACCACCGAACAGGCCATCCGGCTGGACCGGTTGCTCCAGCAGGTGTGGAGTGGGCATCTGCGTTACTTTCGGATCGGGAACGAAGACTGCGATTGGCTCACCAAAGCGCAAAAGGCGCGGGAGGTTTTGACGGAGTTATCCACAGAGTAGAAGGTTACTCTTGAGGTTGAGTCTTCTCGGATGTGAGCAATTCCCATATTCACACACATGTATTCGGTGCTTGGTGCTCGGTTGCAGATACAAAAATTCCTTCCCTAAGTCAATGAATCATTTGTTTTTCAACAACCACTTTAAGGAAACCGGGGATTTCTAAATAATCGTGGTATAATCTGGTCCTGGTAAATGAAAGGCTGGATTACCAGCGTTAGGTTAGTGTCTGAATTTGATGCAAGTTTTTTTGTACATCACTGCTTAGATCACCCTGGCTGCGAATCCACGCCAGGATTTTTTTATTTACCTGATACTAATAAATTTTCCCGCCTGGGGGATTAAACCAGGTTTTAACAATTGAGGTTTGTTACACATGAAAAATGACGTTTTAAAGATCATCCCATTGGGCGGTCTGGGGGAAATTGGCCGCAACATGATGGTCTACGAATACAATGAGCAGCTGCTCATCGTGGACTGTGGATTAATGTTCCCGGAAAGCGACATGCTGGGGATTGACTACATTATTCCGGATTTTCAGTATTTGCGCGGTAAGAAGGATAAGATTCGCGGGATCGTCTTCACCCACGGGCATGAAGACCATATCGGTTCCATTCACCATTTGATGGCAGAAATGCAACCTACGATTTATGCTACCCCGCTGACTATGGGTTTTATCGAAAACAAGCTGGCAAAAAAGGGGTTGCATCAAAAGATCACCAAACGGGTGGTCAAAGCCGGTGAACATTTTGAGGCAGGTCCTTTTAAGGTGGATTTATTCCACGTTTGCCATTCCATCCCGGATTCTGTCGGCTTGGGTATTGAAACCCCGGCGGGATTAATTGTCCAGTCTGGTGATTACAAATTCGATCATACGCCAGTGGATAATTGGCCGACTGACTATTCCAAGCTGGTGGAGTTCTCCCATCGCGGCGTGCTGGCACTGATCGCCGATTCCACTAATGCCACTCGCAGCGGGTGGACGCCTTCCGAGCGGGTGATTGATCAGGCTTTTGAGCAGGTATTCAACCAGGCCAAGGGACGCATCATCATAGCCAGCTTTGCCTCTCTGGTCTCACGCATGCAGCAGGTGGCAAGCGCTGCCATAGCCCACAAACGCAAAATCGCTTTCGTTGGCACCAGCATGCTGGAAAATGTTCAAATCGCAGAATCGCTTGGCTATCTCAAGCTGGCCGATGAACATGTGGTCACCATTAATCAGGCCCTTAACATGCCGGATGAAGAGGTGGTAATCATGTGTACCGGTGCACAGGGGGAACCAACTTCCATTTTAGGCCGCCTTTCCATGGGTTCTCAAAAGCAATTTGACATCAAACCCGGTGACACTGTGGTACTTTCTTCCAAGACCATCCCGGGCAATGAAGAAGCCGTCTATCGCACGATTAATGGGCTATTCCGTCTGGGCGCTAATGTTATTTATGAAGAGATCGCCCCGGTACATGTCTCCGGACATGGCAGCCAGGAGGATATCAAATTGCTGCTCCAGCTGACCAAGCCCAAATATTTCATCCCGGCTTATGGTGAATTGCGTCACTTAAAGCAAAGTGCCTTACTGGCCATGCAGACTGGCATACCCGAAAATCACATCGCCGTGATTGAGAACGGTCAGGTACTCACATTTAAGAATGGCAAAATGCGCCTTGGTGAACATGTTCCATCCTCGTATGTCTTTGTGGATGGCGCCCGGGTGGGCGACGTGGGTCCGGAAGAAAT
>Ga0209777_10004546_pt1 | contig 16347 bp, 17 predicted proteins | sample FrelakmetHBP12HB_FD_187147 | JGI IMG/M metagenome (GOLD analysis project Ga0209777, IMG submission 187147) | Freshwater lake sediment microbial communities from the University of Notre Dame, USA, for methane emissions studies -HBP12 HB (SPAdes)... | ecosystem: Environmental > Aquatic >...
TTTAACTCTATTCATGGCTATACTCCTTTCCCTGGTTTTTTAACCAGCTTGCGATTTAGCGGAAACCGCAAGAAAGAGTATAGCCTTTTACTTTTGGCTTAACTACTTTCTACAATATAGCAAGCTCTGCGGTGAAATTTCAATTTTGGACAAAAGTGGGACCCGGAAGAACAGGGACTCGCGGGTATTGGTTGCCGGGTTCATGTCATCGGCTCTTGTTTTCCGTAAGATGCTTCTCGAACTCTCTGACATTTCTTCTGAAAAAAGATTTCACATCCTCCCATGGGAAAGTGTGGCCTTCAAGGGCCACGATATCGGGTTCTTGGTCGGCATCTTCAAAATAGGTGAGGCTCCGAAGGACGTGGTAAAAGTTCAAGCCCCTTGATTCGAATCGCCTGAGGAAAAGAACTGCTACTTCTTCGATGGAGAGTCGGCCCGGCGCAATAGCAGAATAGACATCGTAAAAATCCTTCTTGCTTCCCCTTTGAGCAATGGTCTTCATCTTCTCCACCACGACATCTCGCCACTCCGCTATCTCAATTTCTCCGAAATCAACCTTTTGTTGCTCCATCAAGGGCGTTTTCAAACATTCAATCTCCTCCGGCGGGATGTCGTAATAAGCAGACCAAAACCACGCGCTTCTTCGGGACAATCCTTTGCTTCTCTTCACCACTTCCACAATTTCATCCGGGGAATACGCCTCCTTCATCCATTTCACATCATCCAAGTTTCCGTGATCAATGATACGGCGAATGATATAAGATCGGTGGAGATCTATGTCCGCGTCTTCCTTTTTTACATCCCAGAAAAGCCTCTGAATCCGCTCAGGGATTCTGTTTCTTTCGGTCATTTCCTTCCTTTATAACTGTCCCAAGCCCCCCAGTAATCCGGAAGGTCTCTTTTTCAAACTTCAAGGAATCACTTCTCTGCCAACTGAATGCCGATGCTTTCAAGCCAGTCCTTCACTTCTTCCTTATCCTTCTCGGCTTTGAATCGGAACCACTTTTCTTCCATTTCAGGGAACTCTCTTAAGGTGTCCTTGAAGCGGCCGAAAGCGCCTTTACCGTGGATGGCGATTTCAAGCCTGCTCCGGATCCTTGCGTCTCTCACCGCACCTGTGAAATCCACCATCATCCGGTAGCCCTCACCGCTTGGCCGAATCGGTATCTCATCGTACCGCTCGCTCCCTTCAATGATCTCTTTTGCCACAGGAACGAGTTCCATCTCCCATTCCGGAAGGCCCTCGCAAGACTCCCCCTCGTCGAGAGCTCTCATCACTTCATCCGGTATGACAACCGCTTCACCCGTGTTCTTGTCGAGATAGTACTCGCTGCCAAACCGGTCCTGGTTGTCCATGATCGTGGCAATATCTTCGACGTCTACTTTGAGTTTTTTCATAGGTGCCTCCTTCCACCGAGACGCGATCTGCGGGGCCCCCGATTCGTTGCTTTGTATCAGTAAGGCACGATGAACCCAGCTTCCGCAGTCAGCGGAAGCGTTTCTCTCCAGCGCGGATCGCGACATCGAGCCAGTTCTCCGCAGGGGGCAGAGGGCATGTATACTTTTCGTCGAATTCGCAGAATGGATTGTAGGCCCGGTTAAAATCGATGAGAACCATTCCATCGGGCATCTGTTCAATGTGCAGATACCGTCCCTCCCGATGGGTTTCTGTTTCTGACGTCTTATCCCTGAAAGGGAGAAAGAGGTCACTTTCCCCTGGAGGCCTGTAGATATGCAGTGAATGCTTCTTCCCTTCCAGTTTGAACTCGAATCGGCCGTATTTCACATAAGTTCTCCCCGGCCCTTTGTTGGTGGAAAGGGTAACGTAAACGGGTTTTGGCTCGGTAGGGTAACGCTCGATCTTTCCGACCACAGCGTACTTCAGGTCGATGGGATAGTAGATGAGACCTTTGAATCCCTTTCGGTCTTTCGCCTTAATCGGAGATTGAAGGTCTTCTTTAAAAAAAAGGTCCCTCTTCTGGCGAAAGGTCTTCAACCTCTCTTCCCTCTGCTCCATAGGGTCTTCGCCGGCCGCTGAAAAAACGGTCCCTGTTTTCCCGGCCATCAGAGCCAGAAACACCCAGGGAAGGAAGAGGAGGAGCCGCCTGGAAATCATGCCGCCGGATCCTCGTAAAAGAATCCTGTAGGGCTCACTCATTCTCACGGTTGGGAGATGGAAGCTCTTCTTTCCTCTCTCCTGGATGAACGAACTTTACTTTCTCGGCGCCAATTTCCCGGAGGGCTGTCACGATGGGCCGATTACCCCGGTCCACGAACGGTTTCGCGCCCTTCATGAGCATCTTCGCCCTTCTCGCCGTGAGCATGACGAGCTCAAACCGGCTCTCAACGTTCTTCAAACAATCTTCCACTGTTATTCTTGCCATACTCTTCCTCCCATTCTTTCTCTCTTTCTTTAAGGATCCGGTCTTTGTTGCGCCGGCACCGTTCAGCGACAATAATCGCCTTCAGCGTCTCTACGGCCACTTCGATCCGTTCGTTCACAATCAGATAATGGTACCGGCAAGCTTCTTCGATCTCCGTTCTCGCATTGGCCAGACGGTTTCGCATGACCTCCGCCGAGTCAAGCCCTCTCGTAAAGAGCCTCTTTTGGAGAGTTTCATAGGAGGGAGGAAGGATAAAGATCAAGATGGAATGGTCGAGCTTCTCTTTTAGCTTCTTCGCCCCCTGGGTGTCGATGTCCAGAAGAACGTCGAACCCTTCCTTCCTGAGCCTTTCAATACTGCCCTTCGCCGTTCCATAGCGATTTTCCACCACTTCCGCCCACTCGAGAAATTCTTCCCTCTCCACCATCTCCTGGAACCGCTCCGGGGAGATGAAATGATAATCTTCCCCCTCCCGCTCGTTCGCTCTGGGAGACCGGGTGGTGTAGGAGACGGAAAACCTGAGGTCCGGCAAAGCCTCCATCACTCTTTTCAAAAGCGTCGTCTTTCCGGTTCCTGAAGGAGCAGAGATCACAAAAACAAGCCCTGCCCCTTGCCGCTCCCTCCCCTGCCTTACCGATTCCACAACACCCCCACCTCGTCCCCGGGTCCTGCGGTCAGAGAGTCGTTACGTCGAGACGCCCTGATCCTCTATCAGGTTGCTGAAAAACGGCCATCTGCTGCGTTTCCCTCATCCTTCGTCATTGCGGCGTACCGCCAAGTACGCCTCATTCCTCAGGATTTCGGGCGCCTTGCATCTAACCATTTTTGAGCAACCTGGAAAAAATGACCTTTTCAGCATCCCTCTATGCCCGGAAATAGAACGACTGAGCCACTTCACGACTCGATGACGGGACGACTTATTACGAGTCTCATTTTAGTATTGACATACATCAGAAGAATGTTCCTCTCCCTCCGGGAGAGGATTGAGGTGAGGGACTTCCCATACGTTCCACCCTCACCCTCTCCCGCCAAGGCGGGCGAGGGAGATTTTTTGTCGGTTCTATTATGAGACGGTTAATATGCTTATTCAATATTTTGCACCTGTTCGCGGATTTTTTCCAGTTCGGCCTTGATCTCAACGACCTTCCTGGAAATTTCAGCGTCATTCACCTTCGAGCTGATCGTATTGACCTCTCGATTCACTTCCTGGAGGAGAAAATCCATTTTCCGTCCCACGGGTTCTTCTCCCTCCACGAAGCTTCTGAACTGAGCCAGGTGGCTCGCTGCCCGGACAGTCTCCTCGGTAATATCCATTCGCTCCGCCAGTAGAGCGATCTCCTGCTCAAACCGAAGGGGATCGATATCGGTGTCCGCCAGGAGGACCCGGAGTCTTTCGCGAAGCCGGCCCTGGTAGGCCATGAGGGAGGAGGGAAATCCTGTTCTGATGCCCTCCAGCTCGTTCGCAATCCGTTCGAGGCGCTGACGCAGGTCCTTTCCGAGCGCCTCTCCCTCCGAGCGTTTCATTCCTTCCATATCCCTGAGGGCCTGTTTCAGGATCGTGAGAATCTCGGGCCAGCAGGACTCCACGTCCTCCAATTCCTCCCTCAGGATGATCAGATCCTTCACACCGGCGAGTAGCTCCAGGGTAACATCTCCTTCGAGTCGAAACCTCTCCTTCATGGATCGAAGGGCTTGAAGATACTGTTCCGTCAGGGGGAAGTCGACGGCGAGCTGTATCTTCCCTTCCCCGGTCTGGTCGAGTTTAACGGAAAGGTCGACCTTCCCTCTTGAGACTTCAGACCGGACCGTCTCTTTGACGCGACCTTCGAAAGGTGTCAAACGTTTGGGGAGTCTTGCGCTGATCTCACAGAAGCGATGGTTGACGGAGCGGCACTCCACAAAGACCTTTCCGAGGCTTGTCTCACCATCCGCCCTTCCAAACCCAGTCATCGATTTTAGCATGGATTCTTCTTCCCCCCTCTCAACTCCTCAATATATCTCTTCCTGATCCCGTTGAATAGATTGATGACCTCTTCTCGCCGGTAATCCGGGTATGTCCATTCGAGCGCCAGAAAGGATCTCTTCCGGTAGATCAACGTCAAATCGGCATAGATGCCGCTTCCAAGATAAGGGCGATGGGAGTAGCCCTTCGTCGTTGCGAGAATCACATGCTCGAAACAGACGTACCCGGGATCGATGTTGAGCTGCCGGCCGCCACCCGGTGATGCACGCCGTTCTTCAAGACCGTTCGTCCCCTGTTTGATGTCGGGAAGGCGATCCATCCGGATAAGATCTCGAAAAGTCAAAAAATGACGGAAAAGAGACCTTCCCATTTCCTCGGCGTAGTAGTCGGTAAAATCGAACGGGAATTTCTCACTGATCCAGTCGATCTCTCCAAAGACCCGTGAGAGATCGTCCAACCCCAACTTCAGCACACTCTCCTCAGAAAAAAGGACGCTTGCGAAAAGCTTTGCCGGCCGGGGCTCTTTCAGTTTTCCCATCCTCTTCGACACGCTCAGCAGTTACTTGGGTTAACTGGGTTACTTGGGTTACTTGGGTTACTTGGGTTCAACCCAATAACCCGATAACCCAATAACCCTAACTCACCAGTTACTTGAGTTTATTGTGTTACTTGTGTTGCTTGGGTTCAACTCAATAACTCAATAACCCAATAACCCTCAACTATGCGGAGAGCGTCCCTTCTCCAAATGGATGAAAAACTCCTTATTCCCTTTTGGTCCGAGAAGGGAAGATTCAACAACCCCTCGGATCTTCAGTCCGAGCCCCTCGCAGAATCGTGAGATTCGCTCCACCACCTTCTCGTGCAAGGAAGGGTCTCTCACCACTCCGCCCTTGCCCACCTCTCCCTTCCCGACTTCGAACTGCGGTTTGATCAGGCTGACGATCGCTCCCCCCTCTTTCAGGAAGTCAAGAAGATGAGGAAGAAATTTCTCAATAGAGATGAAGGAGGTATCGATCAGGATCAGATCGACCTCCCCTTCTATCGCTTCGCGCCTGAGGTAACGGACATTCGTCTTTTCAAGGTTGACCACTCTCGGATCCGTCCGAAGCTTCCAGGCCAGTTGTCCATAGCCCACATCGACCGCATAAACCCTCTGTGCCCCCTTCTGGAGCACGCAGTCCGTGAAACCTCCTGTCGAGGCGCCGATATCGAGCACCTTCATCCCGAAAGGATCGACGCCAAAGGCCCGAAGCGCCCCCTCCAGTTTCACGCCCCCCCGGCTCACATAGGGAAGATCCTCTCCGAGGATCTCCACGGAAGCCTCTTCTTCCACCATCGTGCCGGGTTTATCGACAACCCCTCCCCCTGCCCTCACCTTCCCTTCCATGATGAGGGACTGAGCCCTTTCCCTGCTCTGGACGAAACCCTTTCTCACAAGGAGTCTGTCGATTCGCTCTTTCTTCACTGCCCTTTAGAATGGCTAAATTTCCCGGCCCGGATTTGGCGAGGAGGCGGGATCTATTTCAGGCCTGGAAGAATCCTGCTCAAAAAAGAGGTTTTGCTTCGGTCAAGAGGAGAGGGCTGCCATTTCTCCTCAATCATCTCCATGACGCTCTTAACAATTCCATCCTCGTCGATCCCGTAGCTCTGCCTCAGGAGAGATTGAGAGCCGTGCTCAACAAAAAGGTCGGGAATGCCCAGACGCTGCACCGGAATTGAACAAAGGCCCTTCTCCTGGAGGAGTTCAAGAACAGCGCTTCCGAAGCCGCCCTGGAGGACGTTCTCTTCGATGGTGAGGACCCTGCCTGCCCTTTCGGCCCAGGAGCAGATGAGATCCGTGTCGAGAGGCTTCAGAAAGCGGGCATTGATGACAGCGACATGAACCCCCAGCGTTTCCAGCCTGTCTGCGGCCCGGAGAGCGGGAATGACCGTTGAACCGATGGCTAAAAGGACTCCGTCAGAGCCTTCTCTCAGGAGTTCTCCTCTCCCGATGTCGAGGGCTTTCGGATTTCCGTTCATCTCCACTCCCTCGCCTCTTCCCTTCGGGTACCGGAAGGCGACGGGACCATGCCACTCGACAGCCGTCTTAAGCATATGCCGAAGCTCATCCTCATCCTTGGGCGCCATGACGACCAGGTTCGGAATAGGTCGAAGGTAGGAGAAGTCGAAGACCCCATGATGGGTTGGCCCATCCTCCCCGACCAGCCCTCCCCGGTCCAGAGCGAAGACGACCGGAAGGTTCTGAAGGCAGACGTCCTGGTGGATCTGATCATAAGCCCTTTGGAGGAAGGTGGAGTAAATGGCCACCACCGGCTTCATGCCTTCGAGGGCAAGGCCGGCAGCAAAGGTCACCGCATGCTGTTCTGCAATGCCGATGTCGTAAAAGCGGTCTGGGAACTCCTTTGAAAATGCCTCCAGCCCCAATGCGTTTCCCATTGCCGCCGTGATGGCAATCAATCGTTTATCTTCTCGAGCCAGTTCGCAGAGCGTCCTTCCGAAGACCTCCGTGTACGTCGGAGGGCTCTTCGTCCCTTTTCCTTTGGGTTCTCCCGTCTCGATCACAAAAGGGGACACGCTGTGGAAGTTCGAAGGATTCGTCTCTGCCGGCCGGTATCCCTTCCCCTTCTTGGTCAGCACATGGACGAGGATCGGCCCTCTCAGCTTTCGGATATTCTGGAAATTCTCGATGAGGTAATCGAGCCGATGTCCTTCAATCGGTCCAATATACTTGAATCCTAATTCCTCAAACAGGAGACCGGGCATGAAAAAGCCCTTCAGGGATTCCTCTGCCTGCTTGGCAAGCCGGAGGACTGACTTTCCGATGCCAGGAACGGTTTCGAGAAAACCTTTCAACTCGTCCCGCAGGCGATTGACGAACTGTCCTGTCATCACCCGGTTCAAGTAAGAGGAAAGGGCTCCCACGTTGTGGGAGATGGACATCTCATTGTCATTCAGGATGACGATCAGGTCCCGATCAATGTGGCCCGCCTGGTTCAGGCCTTCGAAGGCCAGGCCGGCCGTCATCGATCCGTCGCCGATGACCGCGATCACCTTCCCGTCGTCTCCTTTCTGTTTCTTTGCCTCTGCCATGCCCAGGGCCGCCGAGATGGAAGTTCCGCTGTGCCCCGTATCGAAAACATCGTGAACGCTTTCCTCTCTCTTCGGAAAACCGCTGATCCCCTTATATTGCCGGAGCGTGTGGAAGCGATCTCTCCGTCCCGTGAGGAGCTTATGCGCATAGCTCTGATGGCCCACATCCCAGATCACCCTGTCCTTCGGAAAGTTAAAGACAGCGTGCAAGGCGACGGTGAGCTCTACCACGCCTAAATTCGAGGCGAGATGGCCTCCCGCTTGAGAGACGGTCGAGATGATCTCGCTCCGGATCTCGTCGCAGAGCTTCTCCATCTCTGCCAGGTGAAGTCTCTTGACATCCGAGGAGGTTTTGATCTGGTCGAGCAAAAGAGTCATGGATTAATGTTTCCTCTCAATAATGAAGCGGGCGATCTCTCTCAGAGGATCCGCCTCTGTCCCAAACAGGTTCAGGCCATCGACAGCCTGCCCTACCAGCTCCCGGGCCCTTCTCTTTGACTCCTCAAGTCCCAGCAAACCGGGATAGGTTGCCTTCCCCCTCGAGCGGTCACTGCCGGTGCTCTTCCCCAGTACTGCGGCTTCTCCCTCAACGTTGAGGATGTCATCTGCAATCTGGAAGGCAAGGCCCACCCTCTCGCCGTAATGAGTGAGGGCCCTCAGGGGTTCTTCCCGTGCTCGGGCCAGCTTTGCCCCGATTTGAATGGAGATGAGAATCATTGCTCCTGTCTTATGGGTATGGATGAACTGCACCGTGGGAAGATCGACGTCTTTTCCTTCGGATTCAATGTCCACCACCTGGCCGCCAACCATCCCTGAGATGCCTGCAGCCCGAGCCACGTGGTTCACAATGTCGACGATCAGCCATCCATCCTGTTCAGGATCCCCCGAGGCCGTACGATCGGTCATCAATCGAAAGGCCTCCGTGAGAAGGGCATCTCCAGCCAGAAGGGCAACCCCCTCTCCGAACACCTTGTGGCAGGTCGGCCTCCCCCTTCGAAAATCATCGTTATCCATGGAGGGAAGATCGTCATGAATGAGAGAGTAGGTGTGAATCATCTCCAGAGCACAGGCAAGGGGAAGAATTACATCTCCTCTTCCTCCCGCTGCCTCAAAGGCTGCCATCGAGAAGATGGGACGGATTCTCTTTCCCCCGGCAAAGAGGCTGTGGCGAATCGCCTTGTGAAGAGAGGACGAGATCTCCCCATCTTTTGGAAAGTGTCCTTCGAGGGCAAAATCGACAATCGCCTTTTTCTCTTCCAGATACTTTTTGAGATCCACGAGAAACCCTCCAGGCGCATGAACGAACCTCATCTCGAACCGCTTAGCCCGGATTTCTGAGCTTTCAATCTGCAATCTGAAATCCTAAAATCAAATCCCTTATTCTTCCTCCTCCGAAAGATCGATCTCCGAGCCTACCAGAGGACCGGGTCCGAGGTCTCCCGGATTCACTTGCCCTGAATCTGCAGGGAGGCCTTGCCCTGAGCCTGTCGAAGGAGCCTGCCCTGAGCCTGTCGAAGGAGCCTGCCCTGAGCCTGTCGAAGGGTCGAACGCCTCCGCTTTGAGAACGCCGTTCTTGTCCTTTAAAAGGATTTCCACCCTCTTTTCAGCCTCATCCAGTTTGAGATTGCAGAAACGGGAAAGGCGTATTCCTTCTTCAAAGAGCTTCAAGGACTCTTCGAGGGGAATGTCCCCCCCTTCCAATCTGGAAACCACCTTTTCAAGTTTCCCTAACGCATCCTCGAACCGCTCCTTTGCCATTCTTCCTCCGTGCCTCATCTTTCCCCACCGGGCAGGTTAAACCGCAGGCCAAAGGCATCTGTTCCAGTCTTAAGGGGGCGAAATTAATATTAAATGTTTTCCTCCCTGATCGTCAAGGCTTTTCTACTCTCTCCACTCCGCAGAACAGTGCCCCACGATGGAGCCTTACCTCAATCTTCTCTCCTTCCTTCACCCGGGCCGCATCTCTCAAGATCTCCATCGATGGAATTCTCCGGGAAATACTATAGCCTCTTTGGAGAATGGCGAGGGGGCTTAAGGAATCCAATTTCCCCGTAAGCCCTTCTAAGTTCTGCCTCCAGATCGCAAGGGAGTGGCGTAAGCCCTGTTCCAGACGCTTCCCGGCATGGGACGTGAGCATTCTGAGATTTTCAATCCTCTGCCCGGGGTTACGGAGATAGAGCCTTTCACCGAGATGGGAGCAGTTCTCCTTCTTCCTCCTGAGGCTCCACGACATCAGGACGGAGAAGCGGCCCATCAGTTCATCAATCCTCAAGAAGGAGGCCTCAATTCTCTTTTTCGGGTCCGCCAGGATCTTCTTCAGGTGGGCGAGATGGGTTCGGTGCCTCTGAAGGCTCTTCCAGATTTGAGTCTCCAGGCGCGTATTGAGGTGATAGAGGGTGCCTTTCACTTCCCGCTTGTCTCTCACCGCCAGTTCTGCAGCTGCCGAGGGCGTGGGGGCCCGCAAATCGGCTACAAAATCGGCAATCGTATAGTCTGTCTCGTGGCCGACGGCGGAGATGACCGGAATTCTCGAACGATAGATTGTCCTTGCCACCACTTCTTCGTTAAAGGCCCACAGGTCCTCCAGTGAACCACCTCCCCTGGCCACGATGATGACATCCGCATCCGTGAACCCGTTGAGGTATTCTATGGCCCGCGAAATCTCGAGCGAAGCCCCCTCTCCCTGTACTCGGACTGGATAGAGCAGGACATGAACATTCTCGAATCTTCTCTGGATGACGTGAAGCATGTCCTGGATGACTGCGCCGGTCGGGGACGTGACGATGCCGATGATTCGAGGGATCATGGGAATCGGCTTCTTCCGGCCGGGGTCAAATAGCCCCTCTTTCTGAAGCCTCTCCTTGAGCTGAAGAAACGCAAGCTGCAGGGCTCCAATCCCTTTGGGTTCCAAACCTTCCAGGATGAGCTGATAATCCCCTCTTCTCTCATAAAGGCTCACCCTTCCCCGGCAGATCACATGAAGCCCATCCTTGGGTCGAAAGCGCAGGGCCCGGGCCTGTGTTCTAAAAAGGACGGCCCGAATCTGGCTGAGGTCGTCTTTCAGAGTGAAGTAGATGTGGCCTGATGGAGGAATCTTCAGGTTTGAAATCTCCCCCTCTATCCAGATATCGGAGAAGGTCAACTCCAGGAGGTCCTTGATCTCGCGAGTAAGCTCGGAGACCGTGAGGATGTGCCGGAAAGGAAGATCGATTTGAGTTCTCATCACGCTCCAAGCTTACTATAACAAAAAGGAGTTGCCCTGTAAATTGTGGACTGCGAATTGTGAATTGAAGTCCCCAATTCCAAATTCGAAATTCGAAATTGGAGAGTGGAGAATGCCGGGGTTGACGAAAAGGGGTTTAAATTATAAAATTCACACAGTTTCGTCCGGGTTGATGATATGGGGACTTTTTCTCTCGAAGACATGAGGAACATGGCAAAGGCAATTTTCCTGAAGGCCGTCTCGGCGGTGAACCCGTCTGAGAGGCTCAGGGAGATCCTGCGCATTGAAGGCGATTCTTTGAAGATCAGGCCTCCTGAGGGTCCCCGGGAAACGTTCGATTTGAAGGGATTCAGGCAGATCTTTCTCGTTGGCACGGGAAAGGCATCTGCCTCCATGTCGCAGGCTGTTGAGGGTATTCTCGGAAATCACCTCACCCGTGGGATCATTACAACGAAATATGGTCACGGGCTCCCCCTCGAGAAGACCGAGGTCATTGAATCCGGGCACCCCCTCCCCGACCAGAACGGACTCGAGGGAGCGAAGGAGATTCAGATCCTCCTTAAGGAAACCGGCCCGAAGGATCTCGTCATCTTCCTTCTGTCAGGTGGGGGATCGGCCCTTCTTCCGTTCCCTGCTGGCGGAATCCGTCTCGAAGAGAAACAGAATCTTACTCAGCTTCTCCTCGACTGCGGGGCGGATATCAAAGAGATCAATACGATCCGGAAGCACATCTCCCGGATAAAGGGAGGATGGCTTGCCAGATGGGCCTATCCTTCCACCGTGCTCGGTTTTATCCTTTCCGATGTCGTTGGAGACCCTCTCGATGCGATCGCCTCGGGGCCGACAGTTCCCGACCCTTCCACATTTCAAGATGCATGGGCAATTCTTGATAAGTATGGCCTTCTCGACAGAGTCTCCCCTGCCATTCGAGATTATCTCCTACAGGGGCGGGAGGGAAAGGTGGAAGAGACCCCCAAGCCCGGAGATGTTGCCTTTGAAAGGGTCCACAATATCCTGATCGGGTCAAACATCCTTGCCCTTCTCGCGGGAAAACGGGAGGCCTCATCCCAGGGGCTAAATACCCTTATCCTCTCCTCTTCTATCGTAGGGGAGACGAGGGATGCAGCCTCGTTTCACACAGCCATCGTCAGAGAGGTGATTTCGAGCGGAAATCCGGTCCCGAGGCCTGCCTGCATCATCTCCGGTGGCGAAACGACGGTCACGATTCGGGGTAAGGGGCTTGGGGGGAGAAATCAGGAGTTTGCCCTGGCCGGGGCCCTGGAGATCGCCGGCCTCGAGAAGGTCGTCATGGTGAGCGGTGGAACGGATGGGACGGATGGACCGACGGATGCAGCGGGCGCTATATCTGACCATACTACTGTTTCGAGGGCGAAGGCCCTCGGTATGGATCCGCGGGACCATCTCGAGAAGAACGATGCCTATCCATTTTTCCAGCGACTCGGTGATCTCCTGATCACAGGACCGACCCAGACAAATGTCATGGACGTCAGGGTCACCCTGATCGACTGATATGGTTTCGGCAGACGCCGAGCACACAAAGGAGAAAAAACCGGTCTGAAGTCTGCTCCATCGTGTCTGAATCACAGTAGGCAAAAGGAAAACGGAAAATGTATGTCATCACTGTCTTATCCCACTTTGCAGCGGCCCACTGCCTCCGCCATCTTCATGGGAAATGCGAAGCCCTTCACGGTCACAACTGGAAGGTTGAGGTTTCCCTAACTTCAGGGCGGCTTGGCAGGGGAGGAATGGTCCTCGACTTTGGGATTCTGAAGAAAAAGGTGGAAGAGGTTTTGAAGAACTTCGATCACACCTATTTGAATGAGCTACCCCATTTCTCGAAGCGAGAGCCTTCTTCTGAGAATATTGCGAAATATATTTACGACGAAGTGGAGCGCTCTTTAAAGGGGGAGTCTGCGACCCTTCGAAGCGTCACGGCATGGGAATCGGAAACGGCCCGTGCCACGTACCTCGGGAGAAAAGGATGAACGACGTCCAGAACCAGCAGGACCACCGGCGGATTGAAATCAACAAGGTAGGGGTCAAGAACATCCGGTACCCGATCACGGTGCTCGACAAGGCGAAAGGTTTCCAGCATACCGTGGCGAGTGTCAATATGTTTGTGGATCTTCCTCACCGGTTCAAAGGTACCCACATGAGCCGGTTTGTGGAGATCCTCAACAAATACAAGGGCGATATCGCCATCAAGAACTTCTCAAAGATCCTGATGGAGATGAGGCAGAAGCTGAAGGCCAAAACAGCCCATCTGGAGGTCGAATTCTCTTACTTCGTCGAAAAGGAAGCGCCCGTGACGAAGGCAAAAAGTCTGATGGAATATGTCTGCCGCTTCTGCGGTTCGAGCAACGATCGCGACGATTTCTACGTCGGGATTGTTATTCCGATCAGCACGGTCTGTCCATGCTCCAAGGAGATCAGTCAGTACGGGGCCCATAACCAGAGATCCCTCGTTACCGTCAACTTGCGCTTCAAAAAATTCATCTGGATCGAGGATATCATTCAACTGGTTGAGAACTGTGCATCGTGTGATCTCTATTCCATCCTGAAGCGACCGGATGAGAAATACGTCACCGAGAAGGCCTATCAGAACCCCATGTTTGTCGAGGATGTGGTGAGGGAGATTGCGAAAAAGCTAAACAAAGACCCGAACATCACCTGGTTTACGGTCGAGTCGGAGAATTTTGAGTCCATTCATAATCACAGCGCCTACGCCTATGTGGAACGGAGTTCAGCAAACGGCCAAACCAGTCCCCGTCCCTCAAAAAAAGTACAGAGAGCATAGCGAACGCCGCTTAGCGCAAAAGGCATTCCCTCTTCGCTGTGCCCCCAGCAATAGGCAATAGGCAATAAGCCATATGCCATGGCCTATTTGAGCTTTCCGATTCTTATCTTGGCCAGATCCCAGCAGTAGTCGTAGATGTGAAGCCCCTTGCTCGCCGCAATGATCTCGCCGTCCTCCACACCGATCTCTTTTGCCATGTACTCTTTCAGGAGCTGAAGACCGGCGAGGTTCGAGGGAAATCCCGCCCAGAGGTCCCACGAACGGAAGTAGGGCAAGAAATGAAGCTTCCCGTATCGAATCCGGGTATCGATGCCCCGAAGACACTGGGGGTCCTGAAGAAATATGGATGCCGCATTGCCTACTGCCATGTAGGCCTGATTCGTATTGTGCCCTTCCTCTCGATACATCTTGATGATCTCATCGATCTGCTTTTCTAAGTCTTCACCGTACGTATAGGTTTCATGAATGTCTTTCCGTGAGGTAATCAATTTTTCAAGGTACTGTTCCACATAATCCATCGAGGTAGGAGGAGGGACGGTACATCCCGGAGGGATATCGGGAATGAGAGGCCTTGTCCCCGGATGGGTGATCCGGACAACGATATAGTCGTATTCGATCCTTTTGTTGCCCTGGAAACTCCCGCGATCGATCGTATACTCATATCCCTTGTCAAAGATCTGGTAGACGCATTGGAACCATGCGTCCGGCAAATCCCTCGCCGTGATGAACTCGATTCTCACCCTCCACCTCCATGCTTTGTCTTTTCACCTTACTAACCCAGCGCCTCGAAGATTGTCAACTCTCGATAGCCCTTAACATTGCAGTGAACCGCCAACACAGACTCACCGGGAACACAATGCGGCTTTGCCGGGAAGCCGCCACGTTGCGGCGGGTAGGTTCCCAAAGTCTTGCAGCGGAACCTTCTTAAGCTCAAGCACCACGCTCCATCAATCCTATGGCGGGACGCGACTTCACTCTCGGTGAAGTTCTCCATAACCCATTCGATTCCAATAAAACCCGGCATTCCAAGGCTCTGGAAGTGTTCTTGCCGAGACTGCCTGATGTAACTGGTGGGTGAATTGCTTTACCAGGCTGCCTCAAATACTTTCGCAATAGCTTCTTTAGAAGCATCGCGTGGATTCGTATCAACCACATGGGACTGAAATGTAAGTACGTTCTCTACAAAACCGGGAATATCTTCCTTCTTCACTCCAACATCTCGCATCCTCTGCGGCATCTCGACGTCGATTGAAAGCCTTCTCACGGCATCGGTTGCCTTGACGGCTTTATCCCTTAGAGATAGCCCTTCTATCTCTTCACCCATCAGTTCCGCAATCCTTGCATACTTTTGCAGATGAACAGGCATGTTATATTCCATGACGAATGGGAGTAGAATGGAACACGATACTCCGTGTGATATTTCCGATTTCAGTTGCAGGGGATATGCCATAGCATGAACAAGCCCCAAGCCGCTGAAAATAAAACAGAACCCCAGGGCTGCGGCGACTGCCATATTATATCTTGCCTCAATATTTTTACTACCCTTGCCATGGGCAGCACGCAGATTGCCGGCAACCAGCTTGATCGTCTGCTCCGCGAACATGTCCGAAACCAAGTTGGATTTCCAGGTTGTATAGGCTTCAATGCCATGAATCAGGGCATCTATCCCGGTTTCAGCCGTTATATTTCGCGGCAGCGCCGCTGTCAGCAATGGATCGATAATGACGGCCTTTGGGTGCAGGAAATGACTGTATATTGACCGCTTCAGTCCTTTTGAATCATCCGTTACTACCGCCGCCCAAGTCCATTCGGCTGCCGTGCCTGCAGTCGTTGGAATCATAATCGTAGGCAGACCGGGCCGATCTACCTTATACTGCCCAAGGTAGCTATATAGATCACCATCTCCAGTAGCCAAAATGCTCGCTGCCTTAACAGTATCGATGACACTGCCTCCGCCCAGGGCGAGAATCAAGTCGTAGCCACCCTCTTTAGCCGTTCGGGCACAGCGCTCAATGACGCTGAAGGGCGCATCAGGCAGGCAACCATCAAACACGCCGTACGCAATCCCCTCATTCTCCAGCGGGCGCTTGACTCTATCTATCAATCCTGTCTTAACGAGCCCCCGGTCAGTGACAATAAGCACTCTGTTGGCTTTGATTCCCTTCACGATTGAGCCTATATCGTCCACCGCTCCCATTCCAATCAAGGTATCCGGGATAAAAATTGAAAACTTGTCAGCGTAGTGGTTCATTTGCCTCCTTCTTTCTACTTCGCAATTAGATTTATTAATAAGGCCATAATTGTGCAGACATCCAATTCTTCACTCATACCACTGGATTCCGGGCACCCTCGAAGCATGAAAATTATTGCAGGTTACGGTTAGGGCTATGAAGCCGGTTTAGGTTAGGTCTTGGGGTAAGGGCTAATTTCCTTACGACCAGCAACCTAACCCATTGACCAAACTGGCATCCTTACCCTAACCCTTACCCAGGGGTTGCTATTTTCTAACTAATGCCCCATGCCCGGAGGGCACCCTCGAACCATGAAAATCCCCTTTAATTTCCCTCTCCCGCTGGCGGGAGAGGGTGCGGGTGAGGGTGGGACATTGCGGGTTTCCCCCTCACCTCAATCCTCTCCCCCTGTCAGGGGAGAGGAGATATTGGTTGCTATTTTCTACATAATGCCCCATGCCCGGAGGGCACCCTCGAACCATGAAAATGGATCTCGGTTAGGGTAAGGGTTAGGAAGCCGGTTTAGGTTAGGTCTTGGGGGTAAGGGCCAATTTTCTTAGGACCAGCAACTTAACCCATTAACCAAACTGGCATCCTTACCCTAACCTTTACCCAGGAGTTGCTATTTTCTAACTAAT
>Ga0209777_10004547_pt1 | contig 16346 bp, 11 predicted proteins | sample FrelakmetHBP12HB_FD_187147 | JGI IMG/M metagenome (GOLD analysis project Ga0209777, IMG submission 187147) | Freshwater lake sediment microbial communities from the University of Notre Dame, USA, for methane emissions studies -HBP12 HB (SPAdes)... | ecosystem: Environmental > Aquatic >...
TGGTAGTAGAAGTAGTAGGTGAATGGATAGTTGAGGTTGTATTTGAAGCCCTGGATATAGGTCGGGATTACAAACGGAGCCTGGACATCCATTAAGTAGGCGGCGGGCGCCTGGTCAACCAACCGGTTACCGGCATCTATGTACTTCGCCTGCGAGGTGGCCGGATCGGTGACGGTATCATTAATAGCAGTGTCCAGAAGACCATTATACTGTTCGTCAAACCAGTATGACAGGTTGAAGGCAGTCACATTGAGGTGCGGGCTGTCAGCCGTCCCGTAGAACATGGACCACATATTGTCCGAACCCGCATCGCTGTAAGTCGGCCAGTAGAGCAGCAGGAAGATGTCCTGGGCATTGGCAGGATCAGATTTGGCCTGCTCCCACTGCTGGCTGAAGAGGATTGGCTCAATGGTCACGTTCACACCGATCTGGGCAAAGGAGTCCTTGATCAGTGGAGCAAAAGCCGCCTCTATGTCGTTCTCGGAAGCGTAGGTCAGTTTGAGCGAGAAACCGCCGTTCGGGTAACCAGCCGCTGTGAGTAACTGCTTGGCCTTGTTGATGTCATAAGTATACTGGTTAACCTTGTCCGACCAGGGCCAGACGCCCTGAGGGACCGGGCCGTGGCTCTGGGTGGCCAGCCCGGTGGCACCTACCGTGATGATGTCCTGGTAGGGGAAGGCATAGGAGAGTGCCTGGCGCACGGCCGGGTTGTCAAGCGGTGGGCGCAGGGTGTTGAAGAAGGCAGTGTAATTGAATAGAGTCTGCTCTGCATAGTAGGTATAGGCCGGGTTGGTCTTGAAGGCGGCATAGTTTTCAACCGGCATACGGGTAACCAGGTCCACCTGGCCGCCTTCCAGCATCTGCTGCTGGGTGACTGGATCGCCCACAATTTCAACCACCACCTTGTCGAACTGGCCCGGCTTCCAGCCACCCCAGTAATCTGGGTTCTTGGTAAAGACGACTTCCTGGTCAGGTGTGTACGACTCGAGCATGTAGGGCCCGGTGCCGGCTTCCATGCCTGCATCCCAGTACTTCGGGTCCACGGCCGCGGCTGCCAGCGACTTCGGGCTGACGATCCAAGCCCCGTACAGGGAGGAGAGGATCAAGTCAAGCGGCGCGGAGTACAAAAGTGTGAATTTAACCGTGAGATTGTCGACCACATCGATCGTGTCGAGCGGGAGGTATATGAAGGAGGCGCCGGCGTGATCCTTGGCGGCTTCGATCGACTGCTTGACGGCATCAGCGGTGAGCGGCTCGCCGTCGTGGAACTTGACGTTCGGGCGCAGGTGGAAGGTCCAGGTCAGGCCGTCCGCGCTGACGTCCCAACTGGTGGCCAGTAGCGGAGTGTACTTTTCAGCCGAGCCGGGCGGGTTGGCGCGCAGCAACTGTTCGTACATGTTGCCCATGTAGGACGCTTCAGTCGAGAAGGACGCGATCGGATCCCATGTGGTAAAGGTCGCCGTATCAGCGATGTTCAGTACTTTGGGCGGGGCTGTTGTAGGGGGTACTGTTGGGGCAGGTGGCTGGGTCACCGACGGCGTCGCGGTAGTGGCGGGGCCACACGCGCTCAGCGTGAGCACTACCACCAACAACAGGGCAAAGAAAATGGTTTTCTTATTCATATCTTACTCCTCCGGATTCTAGTGAACAGAAAGGAATTGGTACGAATAATCATACACGACAAGTTTGCAAATAGTTTGCAGATTCGTCCGCCCAAGCGACTATAATCCACATCGATGAAAATCTCTGCATTGTTGCACACCAAATTTCTCGTCCCCCAGCCTGTGGCAGACCGCGTGCCGCGGCCTCTCCTTGTGGAATGGTTTGAAAGCCAATTGGACAAGCGATTAATTCTGCTTTCCGCACCTGCGGGTTATGGCAAAACCACTCTGCTGGTGGATTTCCTCGCTGCTTCCTCCCTGCCTGTAGCCTGGATCCAGCTCGATGAAGCAGACAGCGACCCCAGCGTTTTCCTGGCTTGCATCATCGAAGCAATTTGCCGGCTGCATGGCGGGCGCGAAAAAAATATTGGACGCGCCACCCGAACCTTGTTGGAGAGCGCCGATGCCAGCATCTCCCCCCAACAGATTTTGACCGTTTTGATCAATGAGTTGACAGAACCATTGTTCAGTCCCTGGTTACTGGTGCTGGAAGATTATCACTGCATTGCCAGCCCGGTTGTTCACCAACTGGTGGATCTTCTGCTTGAAAACGGGCCGGCTTCCCTGCATGTCATTATCTCCACCCGCACCGACCCGCCCATTGCCCTGGCCCGCCTGCGGGCGCGTCGCATGCTTGCTGAATTACGAGCTCCCGAATTACGTTTCCGCGAAGATGAAATTTCTTCCTTTGTGAAGCTTTCTGTCCCCGGGCTTTCCGAGCAGAGCCTGAACTTGCTGGTAGAAAAGACAGAAGGCTGGGCTGCCGCGCTGCAGATTGTCCGGTCTTCGTTGCAAGGTCAGGACCCGCGCAGTGCTGACCGGTTCATCGCTGGGCTAAGCGGTTCCCATCGCTATATCTTTGAATATCTGGCCGAGGAGGTCTTTCGTCGCCAAAGTCGCAAACGGCAGATTTTCCTCATGAACACGGCCATACTGTCTCAAATGGACGCTGCCACATGTAATGCCCTGCCGGGCATTTCCAATGCCCAGGCGACGCTGGATCAGTTGGAAAAAGAAAACTTGTTTCTGACCAGCCTTGATGCGCATCGTCATTGGTACCGTTATCACTACCTCTTTCGCGAATTCCTTTTCAGCAAATTGCAGCAAGAACGGCCAGAACAGGTTTCGCGACTCCACATTGCAGCCGGAAATTATTATGAACAACTTGACGAGTTGGAGGCTGCCTTTGCGCACTACGTTGAAGCGAAAGAATGGGAGGCGGCCGCCCGGGTTATTCAGCTCTTTGCACCTGGTTATGTTGAACGCGGCCGGGTTGAGGTTCTGCACCGTTACCTGACATGTCTCCCCGATCAAACCATGCGCCGTCATCCCGAACTGTTGCTTCAACGTGGAAACGCACGCCGGCGTCTGGGCGAAGCAGGGTTGGCGATCAATGATTACGAAGATGCCAGGACGGCATTCATGGCTGAGGCAAATCTGGGGGGAGTCAGCCAGGCTCTGACCCGCCTGGCCGAGATCAATCGAGCACAGGGTAATTATCGCCAGGCTGAAGCGACGGCCTCCGAAGCCCTTTCTTTTGCTCCACCTGATGACCATAATGCGCGCGCGGATGCTCTCATGGCTTTGGCAAAAAGCACCGGCTTTTTGACTGGCATGGATCAGGGACGTTCCCTTGCCGAACAAGCCGCAAAAGAGGCACACTTGGCAGACGACCGGCTTTCCCCGCTGGCGCGCGCTAATTTTCTACAGTCTCTGGGACAGATTTGTTGGTGGCATGGTGATCCTCAAGCCACTATCCATTACTGCAAGGAAGCCCTGCAACTGACGCCGGAAGATTTTTCCCCAATCGCCACGCAGGCTTATATCTCCCTGGTCAGTCCCTATTTATATTGGCATGATCTTGATACCGCCCTCCAATATGCCGAACGCGGGTTGGAGATCGCCCAAACCCTGCATTTGCGTGAACTGCTTCCCAGTGCTTATTCTGCCCTTGGAAATGTGTTGACCCGTCGCGGCGAAACCGCCCGCGCTGAGGGCTGTTTACGACAGGCGATGGAATTGGCCCAGACACTGGGCCTGGCCTCCTATGAGCGGTTGATGACGGCCGGTTATCTGGCCTATAACCTTTATGGGCAGGGCCGCGTGGACGAAGCCCGGCAAATGGCAGAGAGCGCACTCTGGGCTTATACCGGCAATCCGGATACTTACGAAGCATATGTATGCAGCAGCGTGCTGGCTGATGTTTCCCTGGAACAGGGCCGCTTATCACGTGCTGAAGCACTCTATGCCGATCTGGTCGAGGTTGGGGAACGCCGTCAATTTCGCATTCCTCTAGCCATGGTTTATTTCGGGTTGGCTTACATTCATCTGGTAACTCATCGCCAAGATAGCGGCCTCGATTTTGCCCGGAAGGCGTTGCAATTGATTGAACCAACGCAGGCTGTCCAGTTATTCCTTGACCAGGGCGAGCGCAGTCGAGTCGTCTGTAAGAGTTTACAGGATTCCGGGGAGCAAAGTCAATTCCTCCAACGTGTTATGGAAAGCCTGCCGATAACCCCTCCTGTGTTCGCCTCGGCGGTGGATCAGGCAGTTGTCGTTGTCCGTTGTCTCGGTCCTTTTCGAGTCTTTATTGGCGGCGAAGAAATATCCCAGGAACGGTGGGTATCCACCAAAGCGCGGGACTTGCTGGCTTATTTCATAACATTCCGCGGTGAGCGTATTCCGGGTGAACGGGTATTCGATGCAATCTGGGCAGATAAGCCTGGCCGTGGAATGACCGCATTCCATACTGCCCTCTCGCGTCTACGCCATGCATTGCGAAAGGGAGATGCCGCACCGCGTCTTATTCTGGTTGAGACCGGTGAATATTGGTTGGATAGTGCTGCTTTCAGTGTGGATGTAAACGAATTCGATACTGCGCTTACGAAGGCCCGGGCTGCCTCCACGGAAGAACTGGCTGCCCATTGGTATGAGCAGGCAATCTCACTTTATCATGGAGAATATTTGGATAACCTTTATTTCGCCTGGCTTTTCGCCGAGCGTCACCGGCTGACCCAGGCTTATATCTCGGCCTTGCGCAACCTGGCCAATTTTCACTTCGCACATGAGCGCTTTACCAATGCGCTTGAATTGCTTCAACGCGCCTTACGCGTGGATAACTTGAACGAGGATTTGCATTGCCAGGCCATGCGAACATATGTTGCTCTCGGCGACCAGGCTGGCCTGGTACATCAATATCAAGATTTGGAAAAGACGCTTTCCGTGGAATTGGGAATGGAACCTTTAGTATCAACCCAGAAACTGTATCAAAGGCTGGTTACCGGATTGAGAACTTAGATATTACTCTCTCATCTTTATTAAAAACGTATCCCCAATGCAAAACCCCGTCGCTGGGGTGAATACGAAATATCATGGTTCCACCCTGCGACCACGAGGCGAGGCCTTTTCACCGCCATGCGGATAGAGGCGCGGGTGAGCAGGTCGCGCTGGTTGAGCTAGAGCGGTTTGTTCTGAATGCGCAAATCACGCGCTGGTTCGTTAAAGGCGGAAATGGGTCGGGGAGCTTGAAGGACAACTTTAATATGGTATCAACTCATCGGAGTCTGGTCAATCACTATTGTGCATGTACTATCGCCACAAGCAATACATTTTTTCTCTTCGACCAGAAAGTATTTTCCTCCACTAACCCAATATAAAGCCTCCTGCAATAACCCCACTGCCAGGGCACAACATGGACCGTTGGCCTGTCTCTCCCAACACAATGGGCAGCGCTCGATATGCCAGTAGATATGTTCCTCGTCTACTTCGAGACGGACGCGCTGGTCGGTGGACTGGTTGAACAATCCCGCCAGCGCTTCGCTCCCGACCTTTAGCCGGCGGGGAAAAGGCAACAGACGGAAGGCTTGGTCAGTTAAACCGAGTTCAGAGCCAAATTCGCGCAGGCCGTAATTAAAACAGGCACGCCCCACGCGCAGTGACAGGCCACGGCCAGCCTGAGGCCCGTATGCGCATTCCATGGCAATCTGTAGTTGGCAGACATGTTCAAAAGGGAATTTCAAATCCTGATTGTTTGCAGGATATTGATCAATATAATCCGGGAGGTGAGCGAGATTAAGAACAGCATTAACCTCATCCTGTCCGAGGATCTCTTCCATCGCCAGCAATAGAATCCGCCCCATGCGGTTGGGGTAGAAATAAATCGGCGCGGAGTTCATGCGGTTGGTTTATCCTCGTCGAGAAAATCCTTGAGATTGTCCATGAAAGGGTCTGGAGCGTCAAGCATAATAAAGCGATCTGCCTTGGCGAAACGCTCAACGCGGGTGTATGGAGAGACTATTTCTCTCCATTCTCCATTTCAGACAGAATACTGTATAGTAATTCAAGCAGGATTGCTTTAACCGAGTCTCGATCGGTGGCAATGCAAGAGATAAGTTTGACTTTGGAATCGAGTCGCAGGACGTGACGCATATCTTCAATATCCCAGGCTTCCTTCATGTCCTGTTTATTGGCAGCTACCACGTATGGGGTTGGTGCATAAGCATGGAAGGTCTCAAGGATAGAACGAGCTTCGCGGAAAGTCTCCGGGCGGGTACTATCCACCATGACAATGAAACCGAGCATGCCTTCAGAGAGAATCTCCCACATAAAGTCGAAACGTCGTTGACCAGGCGTGCCAAACAGGTACAACACCAAGTCTTCGTCCACCGTGATACGACCAAAATCCATGGCGACGGTGGTGGCTTCTTTAATTGACTTTTCGAAGGCTGAGGAAATCTTGCGCTCTGTGGAGATAACATCTATCTCGCTGACCGAGCGAATAAACTCTGTCTTTCCAGCATTAAAGGGACCCGTTACAACCATTTTAACCGTTTGCATAAGGAAATTCCTCGTGAAAGATCACAGAGAACGAATTCTATTAATAAGACGATTGATTAGCGATTTTTGTTCTTCTTTATTTTCCATGGGGAAGACTCGCACCGTGGGGGTTGGAGTCGAAGCACCTTCAAGCCGGGTAGTTTGAACCAGGCCGGCTTGCAACAGACCATAAACGATGCGCCGGATCTCAAGGTCATTCTTCTTGGTGGCGGTGGCAATCTGCTGGATGGTATTGCGTGGGTTGATATAAGAAACAACCCGCCATTCCTCAACGCTCAAGTTGATATTCCGCAGATTGGTGCCAGGGCGATCCATGAACTTGAGCGCCATATCCAGGCTGGGAATTTCATCCTGTAACTGCTCCCATTCGCGCATCTGGCGCGAACCCTCGATAATTAGGTTTTCAAGATCCAGGTGAACACTGATCCGGTCATCTGGCGGGAGCGAGTCATTATCGAAGTGGAAAAAGCCCTCCACCCAGGTAAAAAGGCGCTGGATGATATCTGTAAAATGCTGCTGGAGATTGGTCAGGATATCTTCCTGCGACATATATCCGGCATTGATGAGTAATAAACCCAATTCCTTGTCCGGGATATGTGCAGCGCGTTGCTGAATAGATCTAAACTGACCTGAGGAAAGTTTCTTAGCTTTATATAACAAGTAAGCAAGGCTGTTATCTTCCTGGTCAATTTGGGCATAAGCCAATTTCCCATTACGGAAGGCGACCTTGGCAGTCTCGCTGGGTCCTTCAACTACAAGCGTCCCGGTTTTATTAGCCAGGTTGATAAGGTTCAATAATTGGGTTATGGTGAAATCGCGCAGGTTTCCGCGCAGAGCCATGCTGGGCCTCGAACAATATGCACGTTGGGATTCAAGAATGTAAAACGATTATACATGTAAGGTTGTCATGCGTCAAAGGGTCGGGACTATCAAAACAATGTGAACTATTATGCCCCTAAACCAACAAGGGAAAGTTCACCGATTCAGGCAAGAAGCAGTATAATTTTTGATTAATTCTATGAGGAGCTGACACCTTGTTAAAGATTTCCATCGTCTATTGCACAGTCTGACACTACACCGACCGGGCCGTGGGCCTGGCAAACGAATTGCTCAAAAACATCGAGCCGGAGATCGAGAGTATTACGCTCATTCCTTCCGAGGGGGGCCGGTATGAGGTTACCGTGAACGATACACTGGTATACTCCAAACTCCAGACCGGGCGGCACGCCAACCCGGGTGAAGTTATGGGGATGGTCAGAGAACTCTTAAAGAAGTAGCAAGAATATCGGTTCTTAAAAATCTGCTTTTCGCGAGGTAACTATGGCTAAAAAAGGCCGTGTCTTTTCGGGCATCCGCCCAACCGGGCGCGCCCACTTGGGCAATTTCCTGGGCGCCTTCAAAAACTACGTCGCTTTGCAGGACGATTACGAGTGCGTCTATTGCATCGTGGACCTGCACGCCCTGACTACCGTCGAGGATACTCTTGACCTGAAACAGAATACCTACGATCTGGCCCTCGACTTGCTTGCTGTTGGCATCCGCCCTGAGGAGACCATTCTCTTCGTACAGTCACATGTCCCGCAGGTCACCGAACTGCACACCATCCTTTCGATGGTCACGCCACTCGGCAAACTGACCGACCTGCCGACCTTCAAGGAAAAGGTGCGCCAGAACCCGAACAATGTCAACTACGGGTTGGTCGGCTACCCGGTGCTGATGAGCGCTGATATCTTGCTTTACAAAACGGACCTTGTCCCGGTAGGTATTGACCAGGCTCCGCATATCGAGTTTACCCGCGAGACCGTCCGGTCATTTAACTACCGCTACAACACCAACGTGCTTATCGAACCGCAAATGAAAGCCGCTGAAGTGCAGAAAGTCCTCGGCATCGATGGCAAAGAAAAGATGGGTAAAAGTTTGAACAACCAAATCGAACTGGCCGCCACGCCCGAAGAGACCCTTCAGCGCGTGATGATGATGGTCACCGACCCGCAACGCATGAAACGCACCGACCCCGGCAACCCGGATATATGTAACGTTTTCACGCTCCACAAAGTCTTCACCCCAAAAGAAGACGTGGAGATGATCAACATCGAATGCCGCCGGGCCGGCATCGGTTGTGTGGACTGCAAGAAACTCTTTGCCGGGAATTTGAACAAGGCGCTCGAACCCTTCCGTGCCAAGCGCATCGAGATCGCAGCGCAACCAGGCCTGGTTCCGGCCGTGCTTGCCGACGGCGCTGCCCGCGCCTGTGCCATCGCCGAAAAAACGATGCAGGAAGTTCGGGCTGCAGTGCAATTACCGTAATCACCTTAGGGACAACACAACATCGCCCTTGCCGTAGAATATGCGCGCCCTGATCCAGCGAGTCACAAGCGGTAAAGTCTCCATGGAAGGGAAAACCGTTGCCGAAATCGGCCACGGAATGGTCATCCTGCTCGGCATTGGGCATGGGGATACCGAAGAACAGGCCAGATTTCTGGCAGAAAAAATCGCAACGCTCCGCATCTTTGAGGATCCAGCCAGTAAATTCAACCTGTCCCTTTTGGATGTGAGCGGAGCGGCGATCGTCGTCTCGCAGTTTACTCTTTACGGCGATGCCCGCAAGGGGCGCCGCCCCTCCTTTTCGGAGGCGGCCCGGCCCGAAGTCGCCGCGCCGCTTGTGGAAAAATTCGCTGAATTCCTGCGCCTCCAGGGCATCCCGTCACAGACCGGCATCTTTGGTGCTCATATGTTGGTTGAGATCGAAAATGATGGCCCGGTGACGATTTGGCTGGAAAAGTAGCCACTCCATGCAACCAACTTTGCTTGACGATATAGAAAGGTTGTGCTAGTATCACTCTAGTATCCTATAAAAGAAAGACCGATCTTGAGGAGGAAAGTATGTTCAAGAAATTTTCGTTGATTTCAATTCTTGGTCTGGCAGCCATATTGCTGCTTGTTTCCTGTTCGCGCGCCGCTTCCCAGGCGCCCCTGGCCACGCCGACGGGGAAAACAGCCACTCCGGTGGGACAGGCAACCGGCTTGGGTCAAATACAAATGGTCGGTACCACACAAATGTTACAGACGATGACAGCGGCATCTAAACAAACACAGACAGCACAGGGGACTAATCCTGGTGGCAGCCTGGCCACCTCAACGCAAATTGGCACAGTGAGCAACACCCCCAATCCTTTGACGCTGGTACCGCCGACCGGCGTTGCTACCACGCCGGTAGCCGGAGTCACCCAGGTTGTCATTGTTCCAACCTCCACGCCCGGGCGCCCCGCAACATACACTCTTATGCCAGGTGAATTCCCTTGGTGCATTGCCCGCCGTTTCAACGTTAACGGGGATGAATTGTTAACCTTGAATGGCCTGACCGGCACAGAACTCTACCAACCCGGAATGGTTTTACGCATTCCACAGTCTGGCAATCCCTTTGTCGGCGAACGCTCTCTGCATACTCATCCCAGTACCTATACTGTTTCTTCGGCTGACGATACTATCTACAAAGTGGCCTGCTATTATGGCAACGTCGACCCCACCCAAATTATCGCTGCAAACAGTCTCGTATCACCTTATACGCTGCACATCAACCAGACTCTGAACATCCCATAGAATTGCGGCGACGCCATGCACCCAGGCAGATCCCGCCTGGGTGTTTGTTTTTTTGGAGACCGAATGGCATTCGATTTATTGAAATCTGAAATTATCTATCCGGGGCGTGCCTTTACCATCCGCCGCGATACGCTGCGCCTGCCAGATGGCCGTGAGACCAGGTTCGAAATTGTGGAACACATCGGGTCGGTCGTTATCCTGCCATTGGACGCGAACGGTCATTTGCTCTTCGTCCGGCAATACCGCCACGCAGCAGGACTGGATCTCTTGGAACTACCCGCCGGGACCCTGGACGAGGGCGAGGCTCCGGAGGCATGTGCCCGGCGCGAGATCCGTGAAGAAACGGGCATGGCCGCGGGGAGATTGGAACCCCTTGGCGGATTCTATCTGGCCCCTGGTTACTCTACGGAATACATGTACGTCTACCTGGCGACAGATTTGCGCTACGACCCATTGGAGGCGGATGCCGACGAGTTTCTGTCCGTAGAGCGCATCCCGTTAGCCGAGGTGCCGGCAATGTGTGAACGCGGCGAAATCCCGGACGCGAAGTCGCTGGCAGCGTTGCTCCTTGCACGCGAACACCTGGAAAAGTAAATTTGAGCTGTTTTTTATTGGTGACAAGTCGCTGTAGTATTTGTGTATAAAATAACTATCGCTGATAAACTTGGGGGAATACACTCGTACGCTGGCACGACAGACCTGCACAGAATTAACTGTGTGATTCTATTTGAAGGAGCATAGCTATATGGAACGTCAAAAAGTAACGATTGATGGGAACGAAGCGACCGCTTCAATCGCCCATCGCACCAATGAAATTTGCGCGATCTATCCCATCACACCCTCTTCTAACATGGGGGAGTTTGCCGATGACTGGTCGGCAAATAAGCGCAAAAACATCTGGGGAACCGTCCCACTGGTAATCGAGATGCAATCCGAAGGCGGCGCTTCCGGCGCAGTCCACGGTGCACTCCAGACCGGTGCTCTGACCACCACTTTCACGGCCAGCCAGGGCTTGCTGCTGATGATCCCGAACATGTTCAAGATCGCCGGAGAACTGACCAGCACCGTATTCCACGTTTCGGCGCGTACAGTGGCAACCCATGCCCTCTCTATCTTCGGTGACCATTCCGACGTGATGGCTGTCCGCCAGACCGGCTGGGCGATGCTTCCCTCCGGATCGGTCCAGGAAGCGCACGATATGGCATTGATCGCCCAGGCCGCCACGCTGGAAGCGCGTGTGCCTTTCCTGCACTTTTTCGATGGCTTCCGCACCTCGCACGAAGTGGCTAAGATCGAGCAATTGAATGATGACGATCTGCGGGCGATGATTGACGATGAGCTCGTCCGCGCTCACCGCGCCCGCGCCCTTTCACCCAATCATCCAGTACTGCGGGGTTCTGCCCAGAACCCGGATGTGTTCTTCCAGGCGCGCGAGACCATCAACCCGTTCTACACCAAAGTCCCTGGTATCGTCCAGAAAACGATGGACAAGTTCGCCAAGCTGACCGGCCGTGCCTATCACCTGTTCGATTACGCCGGTGCTCCGGATGCCGAACGCGTGATCATCATCATGGCCTCAGGCGGCGAGACCGCCGAAGCAACCGTGCACTATCTGGTCGAAAAGGGTGAAAAAGTCGGCGTCATCCGCGTCCGCCTTTACCGCCCGTTCGACACAACGGCTTTCCTCAAGTCCCTGCCTAAAACCGTCAAATCCATTGCCGTGCTCGACCGCACCAAGGAACCCGGTGCAACTGGCGAACCGCTCTATCTGGATGTAACCTCCACCCTGTTCGAGAATGGAAGGCAGGGTATTAAGGTTATTGGCGGACGCTATGGGCTGTCTTCGAAAGAATTTACCCCGGCCATGGTCAAGGCTGTCCTCGACGAACTCAAGAAAGCCGACCCCAAGAATCATTTCGTGGTCGGCATCAACGAAGACGTGACCCACACCAGCCTGGATTACGATCTAAATTTCTCGGTTGAACATCCCGAGACTGTGCGCTGTCTATTCTTCGGTCTGGGTTCGGATGGCACTGTCGGTGCCAATAAAAACTCCATCAAGATCATCGGCGAGGAAACCAATAATAACGCCCAGGGCTATTTCTACTACGACTCCAAGAAGGCCGGCACTTTGACGGTCTCCCATCTGCGCTTTGGCCCCAAACCGATCCAGGCTCCTTACCTGATTACTCCCAACACCGCCAACTTCGTCGCCTGCCACCAGTTCAGCTTCCTGGAACGCTTTGACTTCACCAAGTATGCCCAGCCCGGCGCGGTCTTCCTTGTGAACAGCCTGTATGGCCCGGAGGAAATCTGGGATAAGCTGCCGCAAGAAGTTCAGAAAGACATCATCGAGAAGAAGCTCAAGTTCTACACCATCAACGCCTATGATGTGGCCGAAAAGACCGGTATGGGCAGCCGCGTCAACACCATCATGCAGACCTGCTTCTTTGCCATCTCCGGCATCCTGCCGCGCGACGAAGCCATCGAACAGATCAAGAAGGCCATTAAAAAGACCTACGGCAAACGCGGCGAAACCGTAGTCCTTCAGAACTACGCGGCGGTAGACCAGACTCTGATCAACCTGCACGAGGTCAAGGTGCCCGGTAAAGTAACCAGCACTTTCACCCGCCGCGCCCCGGTCCCGGCAGAGGCGCCAGCCTTTGTGCGCGACGTGCTCGGTCCAATGATCGCATTTGAAGGCGATACCGTCCCGGTTTCTGCCATGCCCGTGGATGGCACCTTCCCCACCGGCACAACCAAGTGGGAGAAGCGCAACATCGCCCTGGAAATCCCGGTCTGGGAACCCGACCTGTGCATCCAGTGCGGAAAGTGCGTCTTTGTCTGCCCGCATGCCGTCATCCGGAATAAGGTATTCGATAAGAAATTCCTCGAGAAGGCTCCTAAAACCTTCAAGTTCATGGACTCCAAATTCAAGGAATTCCCTGGCATGGCCTATACCGTCCAGGTGGCGCCTGAGGATTGCACTGGCTGCACGTTGTGCGTGGAAGCCTGTCCGGCCAAGGATAAGACCAACCCGGCCCGCAAATCCATCAACATGGCTCCACAGCCGCCGCTGCGCGAAACCGAAGTTCCAAACTGGGAGTTCTTCCTGACCCTGCCTGAAATTGACCGCACCTCCATTAACCTCGGCACCATCAAGAACTCGCAACTGCTCGTACCGCTCTTCGAGTTCTCGGGCGCCTGCGCAGGTTGCGGTGAAACGCCTTATATCAAACTGATGTCGCAGTTGTTTGGAGACCGCGCCATAATTGCCAACGCCACAGGCTGTTCCTCCATTTACGGTGGTAACCTGCCGACGACACCATATACATTCAACAAAGAGGGACGCGGCCCGGCCTGGTCCAACTCGCTGTTTGAAGACAATGCCGAATTCGGCCTGGGCTTCCGCCTGACGCTGGACAAGCAACTTGAATATGCCAGCGATATCCTGCCAACCTTCGTCAACGAACTGGGCCAGGACCTGGTGGACAGCCTGCTCAAAGCCGACCAAACCACCGACCTGGGTATCAAGCAGCAACGCGAGCGCGTCGATGCCCTCAAGCAGAAACTTGCCCAATCCAAGAACCCACAAGCCAAAAACCTGGCTGCCATTGCTGACTCGTTCGTCAAGAAGTCGGTCTGGATTGTCGGTGGCGATGGCTGGGCTTATGATATCGGCTACGGCGGTCTTGACCATGTCTTATCCACTCGCCGCAACGTCAATTTGCTGGTGCTCGACACGGAGGTCTATTCAAATACCGGCGGCCAAGCATCCAAATCCACGCCGCGCGGTGCCGTGGCACGCTTTGCAGCCTCAGGCAAGGGACTTTCAAAGAAAGATCTGGGCCTGATGGCCATTGCTTATGGCTATGTCTACGTTGCGCGCGTCGCCATGGGCTACAGTGACATGCACACGCTGAAAGCCTTCATCGAAGCCGAAGCCTATAACGGCCCGTCTATCATTATCGCTTACAGCCACTGCATCTCCCACGGCATTGACATGGCTAAAGGCCTCGAACAGCAGAAACTGGCTGTCCAGTCCGGTCTCTGGCCGCTCTATCGCTTCGATCCGCGTCTAACTGCGGAAGGCAAGAATCCTCTGCAGATTGACTTCAAAGAGCCAACTGTGCCGGTTGAACAATATATGTACAACGAGACCCGCTTCCGCATGTTGACCCAGAGTGACGAAGCGCGTGCTGAGACTCTACTCAAACTGTCCAGCGAAGACGCCAAGGCCCGCTGGAACTTCTATTCCCAGCTGGCTGCCATGCACAACTACGAAACAGAAGAACCGAAATAATAATTCAAGATGGGATAGGGTTTCAGCCTGTCCCATCTTTGAAAAAAACGCCACAAAGGAGAATATATGGTTGACCTTTCTACGACCTATCTTGGACTCAAGCTCAAGAACCCGTTGGTTGCTTCTGCCTCACCTCTTTCTGAAAAAGTGGAAACCGTAAAGGAACTGGAAGAGGCCGGGATTGCGGCGATTGTGATGTACTCGTTATTTGAAGAACAAATCATCCACGAAAGCCTTGAGTTGGACCATTTCCTGTTTTATGGATCAGAAATATCTGCTGAATTTAACTCGTTTTATCCCCAAAGTGGAAAATACACTCTTAAAGCAGATGCCTATATTGAAACGCTCAAGAAAATCAAGCAGGCGGTCAATATCCCCGTCATTGGCAGCCTGAACGGCGTCTCCACTGGTGGCTGGATAAAATATGCCAAGAAAATTGAAGAGGCAGGTGCAGACGCTCTGGAACTCAATCTCTATTTCCTCCCCACCAACCCTTCCCTGACTGCCTCGCAAATTGAAGAGAACTACATCACTCTTGTCCACGATGTGCGTAAGAGCATTAAAATACCCCTCGCTGTTAAACTCAGCCCGTTCTTCACCGCCATCCCCAACATTGCCAAACGCCTGGTCGAAGCCGGTGCAAATGGTCTGGTACTCTTCAACCGTTTCTACCAGCCCGATCTTGACTTGGAAACCCTGGAAGTCGTCCCGAACCTGGTTCTAAGCACCTCGAACGAACTACGCCTGCCCTTGCGTTGGATCGCAATTCTCTACGGACACATCAACGCCGACCTGGCGCTCACCAGCGGCATCCATACTGCTGAAGATGTCATCAAAGCCAGCATGGCTGGCGCCAGCGTGGCAATGATGACCTCGGAATTGCTTGCAAAAGGAATCGGCCGCCTCCCCGTCATCCTGGCTGACTTAGAAAAGTGGATGACCGGGCACGAGTATGAGTCCATCAAGCAAATGAAAGGCAGCCTCAGCCAGAAGTCGGTGAAGGAACCGGCTGCCTTCGAACGCGCGAACTATATGAAAGTGCTAAATTCATTCAAATCCTTGCCGTAATACCAACTATTAATACACACAGCCCCTGCAATGCAGGGGCTGTCTTTTTCTATGAGTGCAGACGGAACCGGTTATTCAACCGTCTCAGGTTCGCCGCCGGACTTCTTCTGGCGATAGGTGATGCGACCGCGGGTCAAATCATAGGGAGACATCTCAACCTTAACATGATCCCCGAGCAGGATACGGATGTAATACTTGCGCATCTTGCCCGAAAGATAGGCTAAAACTTCATGTCCGTTATCGAGTCGAACCCGGAACTGGGTCCCGGGTAGAGCCTCGATTACCAGCCCCTCGACCTGAATCTTATCTTCATTTGCCATAAAGTCTCCAGTCCCGTTCCGCTGGTTTACTCAAAGTCCTTATAAGCGCGCCGCTTGTAACGCCGAATTGCCTTCTTTTGATCCATACGGCGTTGCTCACTCTTGGAGACAAACCAGCGCTTGCGGCGCACCGTGCTCAAAACCCCGCTCTTCACAATCTTTTTGCGGAAACGCTTGAGCAATTGATCTTGAGACTCATTGTTGCGTAAATTTACGACCGTCAACTGCCTCACCTCCTTTCATTTGGAGGAATAAACAAAAACTCGGCTTATCACAGACACAGCCGAGGGCGCGAAAAACCTGGATGAGTACAAACCTATCATCAAGAATTTGCGCTGCATACACTCCTTGACTGCCAGAGAAAACAATAATACGGCAGCCGAAACGGACTGGTCTGTGAACGAAAGAATTATACCTTATGAAAGAACCGTTGAGAAGAGAAAAGAAAAGTCTCTTTGGCAATGACCTACTCTCCCAGGCAGTTACCCACCAAGTACCATCGGCGCTGACGAGCTTAACTTCCGGGTTCGGGATGGGACCGGGTGTACCCTCGTCGCT
>Ga0209777_10004549_pt1 | contig 16333 bp, 7 predicted proteins | sample FrelakmetHBP12HB_FD_187147 | JGI IMG/M metagenome (GOLD analysis project Ga0209777, IMG submission 187147) | Freshwater lake sediment microbial communities from the University of Notre Dame, USA, for methane emissions studies -HBP12 HB (SPAdes)... | ecosystem: Environmental > Aquatic >...
GGTTGTTTCTTGTTTAAAGTAAGATTGGCTATCTCTTGAATTCCTTTTTTCTTGAGAGATTCATACTCATTCAAAGTAGCACGAACATTTTTAATATTGCGTACCTCGCTCACCTCTGTAGCTTTCTTATCACGCTTATCCTTAATTACTTCAATATTTTGAAGTTCAGTGGTAAGTGAGCGTATAATTGTCTCATTCTCAATAATAGTTTTATCGACAGTTTTTACTTCCTCAAGCATAGTATCAAAAGAACTCTTATTCTCTCGATAGATGCTTGCTGATCTCTTGCTAGCCGAGCGCCACAAACCAAGATCGGTAACAACATCCATATACGATTTACGAATTCCTGGGTCTGTGTCAATGAATGCAGATAAATCTTTTTGAGCAACAAATACTGAGGATAGAAACATTTTACTATCCATCCCGATAAGATTTTGCAAAAATTCTTGAGATTCTGTGTTACCCTCACACACCCTTTTTCCGTTCTCCAATACATCAAGATATGATGCCTTCTTTTTCCTTCCCCGTTCGACAACATAATTGTTCCCCATAAGATCAAAGTCTGATTTTACAAAAGCATCATCTGATGGTGCAAGCTTATCATTCCATACTTCCTCCATACGGTCGAACGTACCAACACCGTATAACGAAAAAAGAAAACTCATAAGCAGCGAGGTTTTTCCTGCTGCATTCGATCTTCCCTCAATATCTTCAATGCTCCCAACAATTCCAGTAATGCCTAAAGGAATGGTAACCTTGGCGTGATCTTTATAGGACGAGAATCCTTTAATCTCCAGTGTATTCAGTCTCATTAACTAGTATCTCCTTTCCCAGTGGGAGTATCGTATTTTTCCAATCGAAGTCTTTATCTTCCTCAAACTTCTTAGTGAGGTATTCCTCCAAAATCAAAACAGGGTGTTTTGATGAAGCAGTTATCTGAACAGAAGTAGTAGTTGTAGCAACTGGCACTATCTTAGCTAAAAAACAATTCCTTGTTTTCAAATACTCTCGAACAGCACTCTCATCAACAATAGAATCATCCTGCAACTCAAGAAAGACCACCTCATCAGGAGACATTCGAATTGATGAAAAGAATTCTTGTGGTTCTTTTCCAATGGGTAATGTGTATTTCTTATAAATACGTATTCCCGGTATTGGTTCAAAGTCTATTGAACTGTTCTGATCAAGTGTTATGAAGCCTTTCTTCTGGCCACAATCAAGATAGTCCATAAAGCACGTTGACCCAGGATACACGATACGAATACCATTACTCTTCTGGTATGCCTGAGGCATGTGCATGTGCCCGGTCAATACGAATGTATTTTTATACTGCACCGGTGAGTTAAGATCAACTATGTCTCCCGCCTGGGAAAGTAGCATGCTCTCTGCGCCAAGCTTTGCCTCGGTCTCCTGTATGTGTGTAACAACAATATTGTTTGCAGCAGGATCAAGCGATTGCATTGCCGTTGTTACAGCCCCTAAAGTTGTTGTATACTTATTCTTTGATGATTCGGGACTCATAAAAGGAACAAAATAAATATTCCAGCCATTCCAAGAAACCTTAGAAATAGATTTCTCTAGAAGAAAGATATTCTTAACTTCAAAACTTTCAGTTAATGATTTTATAAAAACCAAAGAATGTGAGTGTGCTGAAATATCATGGTTCCCTGGTATAATATAAAATGGTTTTCCAATAGCATCAACCTTCTTAAACCAGTTGATTGACCAACGAATACTCTCAGTAGAGGGCCGAGACGCCTGAAAGAAATCACCACCACATATTATAAGCTCAATATCCGGCTTGCACATCCGTTCGTACAATCGATCTAAAGCATTTCGTGTATCCTGCTCAGACGTTGTTATATTGTCCTCAGTCAATGTATGATATAATCTGTGACCAAGATGCACATCAGCGAAGAACATAATCATATTTTGCCTCTCTGTTATCTACTGCATAATAAATTGGAAGATCTGTTGCTGTTACATGAGAACCATCCATAACCAGGATGTCTCTATTACTTAATCCATATTCTTTCGCTAAAGATGAGACATCAACGTCATACCCAAATGTCAGTTCCATCACTTTAGCTTCCTGCTGTGCTTGTTTTAGTTTATATCTGACTGATCGAGGAACCCAATCCACTTTACGCAACTCATCAATAATACTAAAATAAATCTTTTGATATGCATATGTTGAGAACTTATACCCCATTGTAATATCATATTTCTCAACAGCTTTGATTAATCCGAATACCCCATAATTAACTAAATCATTGTATTCGTATTCTCCAAAACCCTTGTTGTATACCTTTGTTACAACAAACTTAACCAACGGGATATTTTCTTCAACAATCTTGTTGCGTACTTCGATGTCCCGTGTCTCTACATACTTGTACATTAGCTCCATGTTCATCTTTCTTTTTCCCCTCATCTTTTTTTAATTTTCTTTGTAGCCTTGCAATCGCTTCTTCTAACTCAAAATTCAATCCACAAGCAGGGCATATTTTATCTTTTTTATTGAAACCGGTTCCGCATGTGCATGTAAACAGTAACGAATAGAAATTATTCATAGAAGTTTCCTGATCAATAGTAGCATGGCATTGTGGACAAGCAGTTACTCCCGGCTCAAACGTAGCCCCACAAGTGCATCTAAACAACCAGTTATAATATTCAGTTTCTTGCTTTTTGTATATCGATAGGGTACGCTCGTAAGGAGTGAGTACTACTATTTGTTCTACTACCGGATGGATCTCTTTCTGAATCTCTGTAGCACCAGTCTGACTTTTTTTATTTAATGTATATTTTACATAGCTATCAAGATATCTAGTAAAACTATCAATGCTGGGCTCATATCGAAGTGTTCTCTGTTTAAATTCTTGAGCGTAGTGACGAAGAACTTTAAAAAACTGGACGCGCCCATACTTCTCTATAAGAGTTCTAACATTCTCAATCCTTCGTTCAGATAGCCTGATTCCTTTTTTTGATTTATCCGCTTTGGCATCAATAGCACTCTTTAAAATACTAACATAAAAATTGTACACCTCTACCGCATCTTCTCCTGCACCAATGTAATCAGTACAAAATTGTTTGAACTTCCCCCTACGTTTTTCCATTTCGTTCTCCTCCTCCAAGGCATTGAAAAAATAAGTTTGGTTATAGTATTGTATCTCTCCATTACTTCTTTTCTGACGAAGTGCTGTAATAACATCACATGCGACATCCACAGAATATTTTTCAGATAATGTGTTTATGATCTGAATTAATTGGCTAGATGAACTCAGTGACATCTCATTAAAGAACGGTCGAGCACTGTCGTAGTGTGCTCCAAAATAGGTACGGCATAGCGGGTCAAATGAGTATGGCTCTACTATGGAATTTTGCTCCATAATAGAATCGTCGGCGCGGTATTCCTTATAAAGAGTTCTTGGGGGGACTCCCCCTTTAGGGGGGCTTACTGAGAGAGTGGCCATCCCCCCTTCCACTACCACTTCTGTGGGATTTCCCGGCTGGCCTTTTTGGTTCGGGTTGGTGAATGTAATCTCTGTAGTATTCTCTGTAGTAATCTCTGTAGTAATCTCTGTATATAAGAGATTTCCCCGTTTGGTGAGGTCAGAATCACCGTTTGGTGAAGTCACCTCACCATTTGGTGAAGTCACCTCACCATTTGGTGAAGTCACCTCACCATTTGGTGAAGTCGAAAGGCTGATTTCCCCGTTTGGTGAAGTCGAAAGGCTGATTTCCCCGTTTGGTGAAGTTGAAACTACAGCACTATTTAGGTGCTTATTTATTAATTCTACTAAGATATCAATATTAAGTCGAATATGATGAACCGGTGTTCCATTGTATATTACTGACTTTTGCACTTTTACATCGACAATTCCTTTTGCTATGAGTATTTTCATAACTCTATCTATTTGTCGAGGTGTCAGCCGGATTTCATCATACCAGTCTTCTCGTTTTTTTATTAAATAGTCTCCACACCGCTTTGAACCATTCTTTTTTGAAGGCAGGTTCCAATAAACTATTTGAGATAGCAGTAATCCAGCAAGTACATCACCAGTTATATCTACGTATTGTGGATTTAATTTGATACACTTGTATGCATTTTCTTCAAATGCAACAAAATCATTGTATGTGATCATACGTTCCCCCTAAACAACAAAGAATCATTCGGTGTTGATGTAATCTCTGTAGTAATCTCTAAAGTTATTTTCTTAACAGATTCTAAATTTGGCTCTAAAAACATGACATTTGTCAAATGTAGCCGTGAGGAAGTTACTATATTTCTGAACTCCCTAGATACCAAATTTAGAGCAACTAGATTATCTATCGATTCTTTAATACGCTCTTTTGTAACACCGAAGAGGTCTGAATATTGCTGATATGCTTTTTGTAGCTTATCATATTTGAATTTTTGTTTTACCTCAATAATTTCACCAGATATCTCATCTCGAATTATTGTTGGTCGATACCAATACAATATATCTGCTAATATTTGAATGGCAACTAAGTCTGTTTTTTGAAGAGTACCACATTTTATAGCAGCATACCAAGAAGGACAAATTATATTTCCTTCAAGATGGAGGGAGCTCATTTCAGTACAAATTTTATTCATGGCTTCCTCCAATTTTGTGTGAATGCGTGCGCAAGCTCGGGCATAAATAACCTCGCTAATAATAAAGAGTGCGCGATACGATACATACCGCGTTGTTGAGATTGGTTTGAAGTGGAAGGAAAGTAATTAGAGAAATATTTTGTTGTAATACCTGCGCACACTTTTACCTTCCAGCACTCCGACCTCACTTCCTATGAATCTGATTACTGCTTTTTGTTTATATATCAGACTTCGTGATGCAATCGCATCAGCTCAAAAAAAGGCAAACGAGTAACTGTGGTACTGATATACTGCTATCGATACCAAAAACTCTAGCTACTAGAATATATAACGTATTTTGTGCTTCTGTCCTATTTCGGGAATGGGACATAAATAATAAAAAGCTAATAAATATTCCTGTCAACAAAAAATTCTTTAAGGCTTCAAAAATTACTTTTTACCCTAAAAAATCAAGAATTGGAGTTATATTTACTACCAGCCGAGAGGGTAATGCAATAATTTATTAGTTAAAATACCGAGGAGCGTAGAAACATGGCTAACGTAGTAAAAATAAATTCAGGAAAGGGGCTGGTTACGTTCACACAAGAGGAACTTATTGACCTCGACCTCACAAAATGGATTCGTGCTGATTCTAAAGGTGTTGGTAATAGAGACTTTATCTCCGTCCAGCCAATTGAAAAAGCAGCAGCAACAGCATACAAAGAAAAGTTTCCTTCCACCCAGGTGAAAATAGCTGAAAAATGTTTTTTGAGAACTGACGGCAGCGTTGATGTTGTTCTTCGAGTTGCTCAAGATGTATCTGATGGGTATTACAAAAAGCACCCAACAAAACTTACTCTCACTGGCGATGTGCATGCAAAAGAAACTGCTGCAACTGAAACATTCAATGAATCGAAACTTGAGAAGAAGAAAAAAGGATCTGGCCTTTCGTTGCCTATCGATTTTCTTGAAGACAACATTCAAAAACTCTCTGATGAAGAAAAACGACAGATATTCTCAGAGTTGGGCACAGATAATGCTACCGTGTTTTTGAATGACCTCAAGATGGCATTTATTGATACAACTTCTCTGGACAAATTAGCAGATAAGCTGGCGAAAGACCTGGAGTTGGATGCATCCGATGATCCTGAATAGTTCTTCTACTTTCTATGAACAACAACACACATCGAGGAGAAACCTATGTTTAGGTACGTGGTCAATTCAACAACAGCTGTTATAGAAACTCCTAAATATGCCTTACTCAATCCAGAACAATACATAGAAGAAATAGCAGCATCACTTAATCAAACAGGTAATATAAAAAAGTATCGTTTTGCTTCTTTTGAGGACATTCCTTGTGTCATACTTAGCTTTAACAGCGATATGGATAAGTTTGCAGCAACGCAAACACACCTTGAAAAGGAGATACTGCCAACGTTACCTCAAATAAATAAAGATGTTTTGAAAGGCATAAAATCAGAACAAGCGGTGCCAGCAAAAACTGTTCCTGTATTTGAAGAAAACAAGTTTGTGGCACAGAAAGAAGACCCCACTAACTTAGGAGAACAAATTTTTGTAGTAACTCTGTTAAAAGAGAAAAATAAAGAAGAAAAGGATAAAACAAAGTTTACTGTAGTAAAAAGAGAAACTGAAAAAGGAGCAAGTGACACATTCGTTTTAGAAGATCCCAATGGAAACCCCATAAAAATTAAAGGGATGGCTGCCCTAGAAAAACAATTTAAACTTCCTGCTAACTTTGATCCCGAACTTGTTCCTACCGATATGTCTGAACTTGAGGAAAGAGGCTTAGCTCGCACAAGCCTGTCTGATACTCTTACTGAGGATCAACTCGTCGAAGTTAAAAAAGAATATAAGGATATATTGGATTCAAAGTTTGGTCCAAAGAAAAAAGAGAGATTAAAGACCGAATTAATTCGTAAAATAGAAAAATACGAAAAAGACAATGCTGCAAAACTTGAGGAAGCATACAAAGCAACTTTACCAGAGATTCCAAAAGATAAAGGAGTACCTGAATACAAAGAAGACTACCCTCGCTACACCGTGTCCCTGGAAAATCCAGAAAATCCTAGCTCTGCTGAGACTTTTACTATTTTGAGCAAGAGTAAAGATCAATACGGAGAAGTAACATTTACTTTAAAAAATAATACTACCGGAGAAACAGGAAATGCGTTTCTTTCTGATTTAGAAAGATTTTTTACCCTTCCCGCTGACTTTGATATGAATATCATTCCTGAGGCCGCTTCTGATCAGGGAGAGGTGCCAACTCAGTCTGAGATAGCTTACGGAGAAGGCTCCCCCGAAGAAGAAGATGATGCTGGTGGGGGGGTTGCAGGAAGAATAAAAAAACTTAAAAAGCGTGATCTCGATCCTGCCGGTTTTCATGATGCTCTTCCTAAAATAAGACGATATGTAGAGCTGCTAAAAACACCGGGATTTAATGATAAACTATACGCATTATATGATACTGCTCAGACTAATCCTAATTTTAATGAAACAACATATTCTGAATTTGAAAACTGGATAGCTGCTAAATGGAATGCTTATGAAAAGCAACAAGGTGTCCCTGTTACAAAAGATGCTCGAAGAAAAACAACTGAGAAGTATCTTATCAGGGAGAAAATTAATCCTGCCGCTTATTTTGCGTGGGTAGAGTCAAAAGGTAAGATCGATCCAGCTATCTATAAACAATGGAAAAAATTGAAAGATGTAGATAAATCTTTTGTTAAAGAGTATATGGAAGATCCAAGTGATCCTTTTGCCAATGCTCTTGTCTTTACCTATGAAGGATTGTTGAAATTTGGTTTTGGAAGAAAGCTGGCTGATGATTTATCTGCGCTTCCTCCCGACGAGCCAACTACCATAGTAGACCGAGCAACTAATGATATGGTAGATGTTACCAAAAAGGTAACACCGGACAATAAAGAAATATTTGTTATCGACGATGCCACCAAAGGTGAGAAAAAAGCAGTTGGAAAGGATGACCCTGCAGTCGCTGCATTGGAAAGCACGGGGCTTTCTGTTACTACTGCATTTACATCAGATCAACTTATCAAATTAGCACAACTACTGGGAATTACGCTATAAAGAGGAACAACATGGGCTCTTACTTAAATCAGTTTATGCATACTTTCTCTGAAGAAGAACTCAGATGCATCCTTGCGTTCGTTGAACTCGAGGCAACTGCTGAACTTATTGCTGAAGAGATAATTAAGTACTCCGGTGTAGCTGTAAGTGACGCGGTACTTGCAGAGCTTGTTGCAGCGATTCAAACTGACTTTAGAAATAAGTTTGCTGAGGCTGTAGAAAGCAAAGATGCATTTTCTTTGACCGAGTGGATTTCTTTCTGGTTTGGGAATATTGAATCAGATGAAACAAAGAAACCAGAAAAAGGAAAGGAAGAGCCTGTTCAGAAGAAAACGACAAGTCTTTCTGATACTGGAATATTTTTTAAAGAGAGTTCCGAACTTCTTTCTCAATTAGAGGAAGCCACCAAAAAAGTTTTAGAATCAAAAGTAGAAAAAACTGATGAGTCTTCAAAGGAGCGTAAATCCGATGTTGAAGCTTTTGATGCAGCTATTGAGAAAGGAGATAGAGAGGGAGTACAAAAGTTTATTGATAAGTATGTACCTCACTGGGGTTTACAAAAGCAAGAAGCTGGCTATGATATTAACGAAAAGGGAGAACAGGTTCCTAAATATACCTACACAATTGCAACAAAGCGAGATCCTGAAGCATCAGGAGTAGAGCAGCAAGGAAAAGATAAAACAAAAGCACGAGTTATTGATAAGTATGATATAGGTGAGTATTTAAATTACAGCACGCTTACACAAGAAGCAATTACTGCTGCAAATGCTGACAATGTTGAGGGTGCGCGAGAAGCAATAAATATTATACTCAGTAGAACACAAGATAAGATCGATGCTCTTACAAAACAAATATACGGGTCAGGAACATTCAAACTAATTACCGACTGGGCATCCGATCAGACTGGACCAGAGCTACGAGAAAAATATGTTAATCCAAATCAGTTCGAGGGCGCTCCTGAAAAAAGTATGCGGGAAGAGCGCAAAGAGAAAAACGTTGATCTTGCTAAACAAGTTTTAAATATAAAATCAGAATCAGAAAAAGGCTCATATTCTCCTGAATCAGATTATTTTGATGCAGGAGAATCAAATAAACTCCCAGATCAGCCAGGTAAAGCAAAACCAACAACGGGAAGATTAACTGCTGCTGTTGCTAGCTTAGAAACACTTGTTGTGGATTCTGAAATGATGCTAGCTACGTATCTCAATGCACACGGTAGTAAAGCTAATGAATCAGAAAAGTATCAAGAAATGCTTGATTCTTATAAAAAAGAATATGCTACGCTTGAAACTGAGAATGCTGCTATCTATTCAAAGTTAACCCCTATAACGAATAGAATGAATGAATTGACTGCGTATCTGCAAACGCAGGATGCTACTGTGGTCGCAGTAGCAGAGAAAATTATATCTGGAGAAGCTTTGGCAGAAGCAGAACAGACCTCTGTATCGGGAGATGTTTTGGCTCAGGTACAACCTTTTGTTAAAGAGTTACTTGATCTACGAAATACGCTTAATAAAGATATGTATGATGTTACCTACGCAACGAATATAAGAAGGATGAAGAATATAAAGGGAGCAATCGACGATGTCTGGCAGTATTTAAAAGATGATGAACATTGGGCAGCAGTAAAATCATACTCAGAAAAGATTCCTCGGTTTACAAGATTGCTTGAGTCTGCAAAAGAAAAACTCAAGGAATATACAACTATTGTTGATGCAGTTCCAGTTGACAGACTTGGTTCATTGGACAAGAAAGACCTGAAGAAAATTTTAGATAATTTAAATGATATATTCTATGCCTCTGAGGAACAAAAATTAAAGGTTCCTGGAGATGTTACAACAGAGGGAGAGGTAGCTACAGCAGTTCCTGGTGATGATGAAACTAAAAATGTTTTAGATGATACTGCTATTCTTCAATTGCGCAATGATCTTATTAATGGATTAAATAATTATAATGATGAACAGTCAAACATGCAAGAGCAGTATAAAAACTTGTATAAATTTATGGAAGGTACAGTAACCGGCATTAAAAACAGCTATAATGATTGTCAAAAGGCTGTTAAAGACTCTCTAATGCTGCTTAAAAAGGAATCTTCTAAAAGAATAGAAAAGCCGGTAGCTCTTGATAAGGTTGAAAAAAAATTCATCTCTCTGCAGCAGGAACTCTCTAAGTTTAGAGAGGATCTCGATAACGATAAAAAACCACATACGAATAATCCTAAAATAAAAGAAGCGGTTCTTTATTCAGCAAATATGAAAAAGGTTCTCGGTGATTACATCATCAGTGTTTCTGAAGATGATACTATGAAAGGGATTCTTGAAAATAATGGTATTACTCTTGAATCGCTAAAGGGTGCTCTTGAAGATATATTAAATTTTGGAAGGCATACTGAAGACAACTTCTATGGTATAGACAATATAAATTCCCTTGCTGAGGCTCTTTCAGAACTTCCTAAGGAAGATGCAATAGTTGCAAAAGTTCCTACTGATCTCGCCAAGGTATTAAAAAAGTGTGGGAGTGCTATAAAGAAAATAAGTGAGAAATCTGTGAATGATACTATTACAGGAGCAAAGTCATTCAAAGATTCTATCAATGCTGTTCTTCAAGAGAATGTATTGGATACCGCTAAGCTAATGAATTTATTTGAAGATGCAAGAAAGTCTGAAATATTGAGTAATTTATTTGGTGACCCAAGTGTTAAAGATTTCCAAAGCAGTGTGAAACTAAGCACTGCTGCGCAAGATTCTGTTGTAACAGATACGATAACAGGAAATTTATTGGAATCAATAAAAAAACTATCATCAAGTCTGAGCACGGCCATCAAAGATTCTAAAATAAAAGGCGACGAGCTTGTTGCTGCTGTGCTTGGCAAAGATCGGAGTGATCTTCTTTCCCTTAGTGAAAGATTGGGCTCTGTTACTACAGAGTTATCAAATACGAGTTTATCTAAAGAGGAGAAGGCTACCCTTACAAAAGAACAGAAAGATATAAGAAATAAAATAAAAGAGGGCCAAGACGAAACAAGAACAAAAAACTTTGCAGATACTGTATTGTTCCCACAAAAAAAACAATCAATTGTGTATTTAGGTGATCTTAGAAATCCTCTCTACAATGACTACCTTGAAAGCAGAACTTCAAAAGATGTTTTGCAGGGTATGCTGACAACACGCGATGTTACCATGTCTCCCAGTGCAGTAGAGGCACGGGATAGGAATTGGTACAGCACGGTAAGTGTGTGGAGAACCTTAGCGCGACAATGCGCTTCAAGTGTTACTCATGTTGTAGCAAGCAATACGAATGAATATGCAGCTGAGCCGGGAGAGCCTTCCCCACACTATAAGGAATATGGAAGTAGCCCCCTGCGAAATGAACTTGATTTTGTTAATGATAATATCAATAATCTTGAATATAGGTATACTAATGATCCGAAAGCAAACAAATTAGATATTTTGAAAGAAATAGAACAACAAAAGGATTATAGTAAAACAATCACAGAAATTCTTTCTAAGGTATCGAAAGACCCCCGTAAATTTGTTATTCAACTTCGTGGTTCGCTGGAGCAAGAAATCTCTTCAAACAATTTAAAAATAAAGAATATTAAGAAACAAACTGATGAGCCTTGGAAGAATTCTGAAATACAGAAACTACAAGATGCCAATTATACCAACAAAAAGACTTTGCGCGAAGTTGGGTATCTTATTACAAAATTAACGAACAACCGAGCGCTTACTCGGTCAGAAAAAAAACTTATAAAGGAATTTCTAATCACCCCTGAAGAAAATAAATTAGTTAACCAGTTAAAATTGGATTGGAAAGAACGAGGTATTGGGGGAGAAGCAAAACAACTCAATGCTTATAAAAAAACGCTATCTAATAAGATATATGAACTTAAGGATATCATGGATAGTCCGACTAGAACAGGAAAACCCCTCGACCAAAAAGAAAAACCCCTCGACCAAAAAGAAAAAGCTCCTGTATTGCAATACATACAGCATCTCAATTATTATATTTTTAGATTACAGTATGATCCTGAATTAAAGGAGACCGATCTTGCTCAGATAAAAGAAGAAGTAGCAGCTCTTGAAAAAGAAGCAAGTTCCGAGTTTTCAAAAGAGGTAAGTCAAAAGTATCGTCCGTCTGTATACACTGAACAAACAAAATCTACGGGCGATAATGATATTAAACTTGTTGAAAAGTCTAAAAAAGTAATGCAACCACTTCTTCAAGCGCTCTCTGATCCAAATAATACCTTACTAAAAAAGAATCTTACGAACGCGCAGCTAGCTGAACTTAATAAAAGTCTTAATTTAGAACTGGTCAACGACTGGTTTGATAAAGCAGATTCTTTGGCTGAACAAAGAAAAGCTACAGAAGACGCAAACAATCAAATCAGAACATATACAATGAAATCTAAAGAAATTGATGATTTGCAAGCAACCTTACGGCAGCTAGAGAATACAAAAAAAGAAAAAGGACTTACTGCAGGGGGGGAAAAAAGTTTAGCCAATCTTACTGCTACTTTGGATACAAAGTTAAAAGATCCTGCCTATATTGCAGCTAAACAGTTTAGAGATGCGTTTGTTTCTAAAAATAAAACAACCGATTTCACAACTACACCAATGGATTTATTACAAGCTATCGAGGCTATACCTGCCGATGCTATTGAAGATAGCGCTATTCGGACAAATTTAACGAATCTCCAAAAAGAAATAAGTAAATTGTACACAAAGAGCAAGTCATTCGTTCCTGGAGATCCTGGAAAATTCAGGAAAGAGCAGCAAAAGAAAACGGAAGAGTACCTTAAAGGCCTTAAAGGAAAAAGCAAATGACAGACAAAGATAAACCCATACAAGATCAATCAGATATGATGAAAAACTTTCAGGATATGGTTCCTCGATCCATTTTTGCTGAAGCAGACCCAGAGCTTATGGATAAGAAAGGGGCCACCTTTACCGGCTTCACTGGCGGAACCGGGTACGGATTCAATCAGATGCAGCTTGCCGGAATGGGGGGCATGGGATCGAACAATATTCTCAGAAATCCATCACGCCGTTTCTATGATCCCGAAATAACTACAACAGCCATCTACCTGCCCAGAAACATTCGTCAAAAAAATCGATGGTGTCGTTGGTTCTTCGATCATGATGAATTTGTTGGGGCAGTTCTTGAATTGCACGCAGAGCTTCCTTATTCTCGAGCGGAAATTGTTGTTGATGATACTACAATAAAACGACATATCGAAGAGTGCCTGGACAAAACAAATTTCTTTTCAATGCTGCCTGCTATTGACCTCGAGTTCATGAAAATTGGAGAAGTATTTATACACACTCCCTGGGATGAGGCTAAAGGAATGTGGAGTCATATTATAATACATAATCCTGACTTCATCGAAGTGCGAACAACTCCTTTTGCTGATTCTGAGTCAGTCATAGAACTTAGACCCGACGATGAGTTGAGAAAGATAGTTCATTCTACAAAGCCAGAAGATCAGCAACTCAAGAAACGTTTACCGAAAGAAGTTGTCAGACGGGTTCTTACCGGAAAGAACATAATGTTGGATTCTCGAGAAGTAACTCATATTGCTCGTCGGAGCAATCCCTATGATATTCGTGGAACATCACTGCTGAATCGATTATTCAGATTATTGATGTATGAAGACAAGCTCCGTGAAGCTCAAATCACCATCGCAGACAATTTCATCTACCCATTAAAAATATTCAAACTTGGTGACCCACAAAAAGGTTGGATTCCTGATGAGTCTCATCAGAGAGCCCTAGCCCAAATGTTACAGAATGCCAACTTTGATCCTAACTTCAGTCTTATCTATCACTATGGTCTTCAAGTTGAATATATGACGGTAGCCGATAAGGTCATGCGTCTCGACAAAGAGTGGCAAGAAATCAGTGAAAAGAAAATGATAGCCCTTGGTATCTCTAAAGAGATGCTTCTTGGCGGAGGCACATATGCCTGTTTTACTGAAGGAACTCAAATAACTACACCAAACGGTATAAAAAATATTGAAACTGTCTCTAAAGGAGACTTTGTATTAGATAAAGATGGCCTTTCTCAAAAAGTTATAAATAATTGGTGCGAAGGTATTCCCGAAACTATAACTAAAATAAAGCTATGGGGGAATAAGGAAATAGCATGCACGAGCAATCATAAGTGGCCTGTATGGGCATGGCCTAGAACATGTGCTTGCGGATGTGGTAAAGAAATAAAAGCAGGAAAAGCATATGCGCACTCTATTGGTAACCCAGCGCAGCGGCCTCAGCTGAAAAAATTAAATTGTGGTAGAGGTACTATAAATAATAAATATCAAACAGGTGTTCCTCTTGATTATAATCCAATGGTAGAATTATCTGCTGAGAATATTAAAGCATGGGATTATTTAATGATCCCGAGAAAATTCAATGAAGTTGAAACTAATGTTTCTCGTGATAAAGCAAGACTTCTTGGATATTTTCTAGCAGAAGGAAATTATTCTAAACATTGCAGGACAAAGGAAGTAACAGGAATTAATTTAACTTTTAGTATAGCGGAGAAAGATACTCTAGTAAAAGAGGCAAAAGAACTGTGCGAAAAGATAGGAATACCTATAATACAAATTGAGGAAAAAACCGGTTCACTAAGATTGAGGTCAGCAAATAGAGAAGAATTTAAAGACATTGTACTTTGGTTTAAAGAAAATGCAGGGGAATATTCTCATCAGAAAAAATTGTCTGAAGAAGTCATGCGGTGGCCTATTGAATTAAAAAAAGAACTCATCAAAGGAATATTCAAAGGAAATGGTTGCCATCAAGCTAAAAAATGTATCGGTAAAAATGCGGAGTGTATAGTAAGTTATACAACAACATCAGAAGTATTAGCTAATCAAATTGAATTAATATTAGCTCAATTAGGATTCCCTGTTAATTGGATAGTTCAAGACAATAAAATAAGAAATTTAACTAGTAAGTATAAACGAAAAGTAACCTACAGATTAGACATTTTTGGAAAGTTTGCTTATGATTTAGAAAAATTAGTTTGGGGAGAGGATTCTAAATTTGCTTATAAAAATACCATACAATTCCTGAGTCAAAAAGCATGGATTGATGATAATTATGTATATATCATGGTTCGTTCAGTAGGAACTGTAAAAAATATTAAAAAGGTATATAATTTAACTGTTGAGAATACACACAGTTATCTAACTAAAAATATAGGGACGTTCAACTCTGCGAATGTTGGTTTGCAGACACAGCTTGCTCGCTACAGGTCAAAGCGTGACTTATTTGAAGTTCGCTGGATGATGGATAAGTTCTTCAGAGTTATGGCTGAGAAGAATGAATGGTACAAACGTGACGCTCGGGAGATACTTGGACATTATCGAGTAACACGCACAGCAGAAGAAAAACGTCAAAGATTGATTATGCCTAAAATGATGTGGCATAAGAAGCTCATGATGCGTGATGACCAGCAATTCTTAACCTTCTTGAATAATGTGTATGCTCAAGGCAAAGGACCAATCAGTGCCATAACTATGTTAATGAGCATGGGACTAGACACTGAGTCCGAACTGAGGAATAAGAGCCGTCAGAAGGAATTTGAAGAAATGATAGGTGAGTATATTCAGACTCCAGCTGCAGTTGGTCCAGCAACACCCGGTGCTGGATTGGGAACAATGGCAAAGCTCAAGGGCAAGTTAAAGTTTGGTAAACAAGAGAAAACGACAGAAGAGCCTGTTAGCAAAGAAATAGAAGATAGAGAGTTTGTAGGGCACGGTGACAAAGCTCGACCAATTACAGAAAAGAGTGCCGCGCTACTTTATGAAGAAGATAGCGATAACGATCTTACCAATGATATAATTCCTGTAAACTCAGATGCATGGAGCAAGAATATAAGTTCACCCAATGTTCCTTCTGAGGTTATCTTTGCCATGACTGCTTATGATAACAAACTTCGTGCTCTTCAAAAGAAATACAATGGAGGCTTTAAAGAAGGTATCGCTGAGAATTCTAAGGATCTTTTGAAGTCTCTGGTTGACATGTATGTTCAAGGAAAACTTACAGCATATGGCTGGACTAACTTCCTACCGATATACCGGCAACATTATGCTCAAGGTGACGATTTACGGGATTATTCAGACATCGTTCTTTCGAACGAGTTTGAAGACTGGATTGTTGATCTTTCTAAGATGGCAATGGAGACAGACAAATTATATAAACATGTCAGGGATTTAGCGAATACCTGTTACTGCTACGGCCAGCTCAAAGGCTTTCAAGAACAGGGTATTTATAGTGTGAAGGTGAGCAATTCAGAATCGATGGATGGGTTGCGCTATACTGTTGGTGAGCTTAATAAGAAGGGTAAGAATCTCTCATCGATTGTTTCTCCTATGGGGGAGATAGTTATGTTTTCACCGTGCATTGAGGGATTTGATGATGAAGATTTTGGAAACAGCGTTGATCCTAATATCAAACGATATAAAGACAGTTTCGTTGCCGGGATTCAGATAAATAATTGTCCGGTAGAGATCAGTCCTTTCTTGGAAAGGTATGTAAATAAGTTCGGCAAATACTTAAAAAAGGAATACGATAATGTAGTATTTGTTGCAGATGTGATTAATTTGCAACAAATACTACATTATCGTAT
>Ga0209777_10004550_pt1 | contig 16331 bp, 19 predicted proteins | sample FrelakmetHBP12HB_FD_187147 | JGI IMG/M metagenome (GOLD analysis project Ga0209777, IMG submission 187147) | Freshwater lake sediment microbial communities from the University of Notre Dame, USA, for methane emissions studies -HBP12 HB (SPAdes)... | ecosystem: Environmental > Aquatic >...
TCTTCGGGAGAAATCTATTCGCCCTTTCGAGCGAGGCAAAATACCCGCTGACGCGGCAATGCCTGGAGATACCGGCACAGAACAGCTGGCCGGTGATCATCCAGACACGCTCTCCTTTAGTCCTGCGTGATATCGATATCATCAAAGATGCCCGGGACTTTGAGGTCGGTTTTTCGGTCACCACGGCGGACGACAGTATCAGGAAATTATTCGAACCCCATGCACCACCGATAGAAGACCGGATAACGGCACTCGACACCCTGCACAAAGCCGGTATCAGGACGTATGCCATGATCGCCCCGGTGCTCCCGGGAGCAGAAGGGCTTGCAGAACTCCTGAAAGGAAAGATAGACTATGTACTGATTGACCGCATGAACTATCACTACGCCGACCGGGTGTACCGGAACTATGGGCTGGAGGATTCGCTCACGGATGATTTCTTTGAGTGGGTGAGGCGGGAATTTGCCTCACTGTGAGGGAGATGAAAAAAAGAGTGAGGTGGATCTTTCCGGCACTCGCAACACCGCAATCATACCCCGGCTGATGCAAGGTCAGCTGACAGGGGTGTGGTGGATTGCCCGGCTCCGGTGGATGCGTGAATATCGTAGTGTGCCCTGATGGCTTCCCGGATGTCTGTCCTGAACTGTTTCCAGAGTGTCATGAGGTCAGCATTGACCGTTTTCAAACCCTCTCTGTCTCTGGCAGACAAGGCGGCTTCAAGTGCGGGACGCTTTCCCGTGATCGTCGAGAGGGTGTTCCGGGCTGATGTTGTGTCAACGCCGTACTTGTTGAGGATGGTGATAACGCTCCCGGCACGATTTATGTTCATATCGAATATTTCCAGCCGGTAATGCTGGTGATTTGCCCAGAGATCGTCTTTGAGTCCCTGGTCGATCGTAGTTCCTTTCCCTGTTGCTGCCTGTCCTGATGGCGCTGCGGCTGCCGGAAGGACCAGCATACCAATGATGCAGAGCACAAGGACGGTCCCTTTTATGATTGAATGGTTGTTCATGATGTCTCTCCTGTTTCTGAGAATCGGGCTTTCACCGAACCCCGGTACCCTGTTCAGGCCGCATGCTTATGTATTGATGAAATGGGAGTATTTTCGGGTTTAAAAACCGGCGGGTAATCGTTGAACCCCGTGGTTCAACGATGAAAAGGGCGGGGACTCCTGCCTTTCATTATACGGTGTCACCCGCCTGTTTTTTTTAGTTGTTGAGGACAACACTACTTTGGACTATTCTGTCAGGCAGATGACAGGAAACTCTCCGGTCGTGTTCATACAATGGCGGAAAAAAAGACCATCGCTATCTCGTCGGATCCTGTTTTTCTGGAGGAATTATCCGAATACCTTGAGGTCCTCTCTAACCCCCTGCGGCTGAAGATCCTCAAGTTTATCGAACATGAGCCCCGGGAGATTACGGCTATAGCGGATAATATCGGCATGACGTACCAGAATGCCAAAAAACACCTGGACCGTCTTGTCAGCACCAGCCTGGTGAAGCGGGCAGCAGGTTTCGGCCGGGAAACTGAGCATGGTATTGCCCCGGTGTGGAAATATTCCCTTGCGGAAGGGGGGCTTGAGAACCTTGTCAGGACGCTGGGAGTCTTTTCCAGCGTCACGGAGCCCATGGGATACCACGATATACGGGATCGTATCCAGGTTGTACGATCCGCGCTCGAAGTGGGAGGCGTGATGGCAGGACCGGTCCTGTACCTGATCGGCGGACCGGCAGATGGTATGGCATGCATCCTGAAACACGACCGGATCCCGATGGGCCGGGAAGATCCCGATTACCCGCCGGCGGACACCGGAGCGATGGTCGTGGTGCCTGATGATTACCGGGCAGTCACCCGGGTGACAAAGCCCCACGCGTACCTGGTCAGGTCAGTCGATTCCTGGAACATCGAGGATAATGCCAGCACCGGGGGAACCTTCCTTAATTCCCGTCGCCTTGACCCCTTGAAAAGGACTGTGCTTGCGAACGGGGATATCATCGACCTGTCAGTTGGTGCACATGCCGCACGGTTCCTGTTTATATCCGATGAGTGAAGGAGGTGCCGGAGGACCCATGAACTGCTTTACCGGGAAAAAACACCCATCGCCTCCCGCTCAACGGGCCATCGGTGTCTCATTCATCCTGCTCCTGGTGTTCCTGATCCCGCCTGCAGTCGCCGCCAGTTCCCCGGTTATTCCCGGCATGGTACATGACCATATCACGCTTACGGCAGGTCCGGCAATCCAGGACAAAGAACCGGTGAGGGGGGTAATCGCCCAAGTGATAACTGTACGGCCCACCCCGGTTCCTGCACGGCTGAACCGGACGTCCATTCTCCAAACGGTAGTAAAAAATGCTGCCGGACGCCCGAAAGTAACGATTCCTGCATCCTGGTTTATCCTCAGTGTGGCGGCCTCCTTTATCGGGCTTGGTGCAATCCTGTACCTCCTCATTCATCGGGGGACAGGATCCGGCGGGGCACCGGAAAAAATTCCCCGGGACAGCCCGGGACACCCGACGGTCATCGATACGCCGGCTGCGGCAGGGCCGGAACGGCAGATACCTCCCGTAACTCCCGGTACCATGCCTGAGTTTCCCAAAGCCCTGGAAAAACGATTCCTCAATCCGGTCTTTATCGGGGAAGGAGGACTTGCCCGGGTATTCCGTGCACACAACGCAAAGACCCGGATGACGGTTGCGGTCAAGGTACCCATCCGGTTCGATGAAATTACCGGCACCCACTTCACGAGGGACATTGTCTTCTGGCAGGCCCTGGAGCACGAGAATATCATACGGATTTTTTCTTCCAACATACTTCCCGTTCCGTATGTTGAGATGGAATATGTGCCCTCCTCGCTTGCCTCCCTGCCCCTTCCCGTACCCGAGGAAAAAGCGATCGGCATAATCCTGGGTGTTGCACGTGGTCTCGCCTATGCACATGGAAAGGGGATCGTTCACCGGGATATCAAACCTGAAAATATCCTGATCGCGGCTGACGGGACCCCGAAAATAACTGACTGGGGCTTGGGCAAAGCTATCAGCGACCCGCGTAAATCCAGCATGATCGGCTTCTCACCTTCGTATGCCGCCCCGGAACAGATCGCGCCCCACCGGTACGGCACGCCAGGGCCGGCAACCGACATGTACCAGCTGGGCATGCTGCTCTATGAGATGCTCACCGGATCCGTGGCGTTTACCGCTCAGGGCATGCATGACCTGAACCTTGCAATCCTTTCTGATACTCCTGCAGTCCCCCTGTGGAACGGCAACCATGTGGCAGGTATCCAGGAAATCATCATGAAATGTCTTGCGAAGAGACCGGAAGACCGGTACGAATCCGTTACCGCACTGATCCAGGCGATCGAATCGCTGGGTATTATGGCGCACAACGAAAAAATCAAATAAGGTTCTGCCGCTTCCCGGGTATCTCCCTGATTTTTTACCCTGTTGTTCTCAACGTTCATCCTATGCGATGAACGTTAAGGAGCCGTTATTATCGATCTCAGGTAGTCCCTGAACGGCTTCATTATCCTGAACACGGCTGCACCTGCCTGAACAACTGACGGCGACAACAGTTCATCATCGGTAACGGAATGCCTGATGGTGATATTCTTAAGCCTGAGCAGCTCGATATCGGGGTGGCTGGCGGGATAGCCCTGGGGTGCCCTTGCCAGTTTCTCCCCGGAGATCCCCCTGAACGCAGCGATAAAATCATTCCTGGCCATGATCTTCTTCAGGGTTGAGGGATCCCTATCAACGGCGTTCCTCCACTGAACGAGCTGTGCTGAACCTGGGTCATGGCATCCGCAGGCAAGCATCGATTGATTATTGGGGCTGACACTGAGGTAGTAGGGGAAGCTCTTCGACCGTTTACCTCCCTGGCCGATCGCAGCACTCATAGAGGTTTTATAGGGCGTCTTGTCTTTTGAGAACCGCAGGTCACGGAATATCCGGAAGATGCACTCATCAGGAGTCACCCCGGCAAGATTATCGAATTCCGCTATTTCGAAGATGAGAGCGGTAACGAATTCCCTGAACCTTTCATGGGCAGCTTCGTAATCGGGACGGTGGGATTCAAACCAGGCCCTCTGGTTGTTTCTCTCCAGGTCCCTGAGAAACAGGAGGACGGGAGCCAGGTCCATACGATTCTTCATATCCCGCTCCGGGGAATTCTGAGACCCATGGTGGGAAATTGATCCGGAACATCATATAGGTAATGGGATGTTCCTTTTCCGTGGCTGAAAATGTTGTCCTGCCGGGTTTATTACACTGTGCTGATTGACCGCATGCTCAGGCATGGATCACGGGTACTGCGACACCGGGTAGTCTCAAAATCTGTTACAAAATCTGATTCGAGGGAAATAGTTTATAAAACATCCCGAGTAAGCCCTGAACAGACAAGAAGCGACGAACTCCTGAGGAAGCACCATGCAGCAGATTACCGGCAGTAAAAAATACCAGAACGGGATCCAGGTGTTCTGGACCGATAAAGGAACCGATCTCAGTGATTTCTTCTCGTATGAAGATCTCATTGACCAGAGGATCAATGCATTTGATCTCCTGAATAATCCCCGGATCTACCAGATGAACACGGCCAGCCACAAAATTGAATCGCTGGTGAGCGGGTGCAGTTTCGCAACGAAGACCTGCGAGGATGAGATCGTCATCACCCGCTTCTTCGATGCACCACGGGAGCTTGCCTGGCGGGCGTGGACCGAACCTGAGCTCGTCAAGGAATGGTGGGGGCCGAAAAACTACACCTCTCCTTCCATCGCGATCGACCTCCGGGTGGGCGGAAAGTACCTCTGTTGTATGCGATCCCCGGAAGGTCGCGACATCTGGAGTACCGGTGTGTACCGGGAGATTGCCCGGCCGGAGCGAATCGTCTGCACGGACAGTTTTGCCGATGAAAAGGGCAACGTGGTCCCGGCAACGTACTATGGCATGAGCAGCGACTTTCCCGCAGAGCTGCTCGTAACCGTCACCTTCGATGTCCAGGCAACCAGGACAAAGCTCACCCTGCGGCACACCGGACTTCCCCCCGGCGACATAAGCGATGCAACAAGGGCCGGGTGGAATGAGTCCCTGGACAAGTATGCCAGCGTCCTGGCAGTGAACGTATTCAAAAAAACCTGATATTTCCTGAAGTCAATCCGGGCTTGCTACGGGCTCCGATTAAGGTAAAAGGAGGCCTGTACGTGCCCCTTTTTGCAAAGTCCCTGAAATGGGCGTATTTTACCAAACGGGCGATTTTATAGCACCCCCAAAGCTGGGTGAGATTTCTGTTTACCGGGAGGGTCGGCACTGAAGGAGCGAGGGGGGTCCGGATGTGCTCCCGGGCGACCGCTAAGTGGCTTTAACGATGTGCTGAATAAAATCTCAATGGAGCCGGATTGGCAAACTGAAGGCAATATGAGCGGGAATTATCGACGGTGAATAGGACTACGAGGGAATGTGCGAAAAGTAAAAAGATGTGATTCTTAAAATAATTCATCGATTGGGACATTGGCATCCTTGCAGATCTGACTGAGTATCTTTGGGTGGAGGATTTTTCCCGTATGATCCGGTACGGTTACCCGGATACCGGAACTATTTTTATAAATTTTATGACTCCCGCTTTGTCTGACCGGGACAAATCCCTTTTTGAGGGCAGAATTGTTACATTTTATTTTTCAATCCCTCTGCAAATACCCGTGCTGCTGCCAGGTCGTTCTGGTCAGGTCTTCCCTTGTTGATTCCCCCGAAGAGCTTCAGGGGGCCGACTGTATCCCATCCTTTGCAGCAGAATTCATCCACGAAAGAGAATCCCCGGTTTACCATCTTCTCCTTCAGGGCAGCATGATGTATCTTCCCATCACCACTGGTTGAGAATACAAATGCCCGTTTTCCTGTCATTGACGACAGCGTCTCCACAAACTGGAGGAGCGTCTTATGGTGTTTCCCGAAATAGATCCCGGACCCGAACCCGACCAGGTCATATGCCGCGAGCATGCCGGGTTGAGCATTCGCGACCGGGATAAGATCCGCTTGCAGCTCTTCTGCCATCACCTTTGCCACTTTCTCCGTGTTCTGGTGATGGACCGAGGTATAGACAATTACTGTTTTCATGGTAGGTATCCACCCTTGTATCAGATAACATGCTGTAACGGGATTATCTTTACTCTCTTTTTTTAATCAAAGATTTTCCACCGGATTGCACTCATTGAACCTGCCTGAAGAACTGCTTCATCTCAAACAACATTTCAGCCTTCATCAGCTATCTGATATTTTTTTCCCGGGAAAATATGGCGGGCAGTCAGACGTACCGCCGTACGCGGCTGCAGTACTCCGAATATTCCCGACTGAATACCTTGTGCATATGTTTCTCTTCCGCAAGGACGATTGAATGGTGGACGGCAACCACGAACGCCCCCGGCAGGATAACGATTGGGTTTAATGTGTAGAGGGAAGATGCCACGATTGTTGCATACACGCCGACGTACATCGGGTTCCTGCTCAGCCGGAATAACCCGTCCGTTTTGAGGCTGGCATCCTCCTTCGGGGTTCCGAGACAGAAGGAATCTCTCATTTTGAACCGCCCGAGATACAGGAGAGCGAATCCGGCACTCCTTTTTAGTACTCAACTCCGCTGGTTCAGATCACGCAAATACTTAGTGGATCTCTTTCGAATGTCAGGCCTCCACAGTATTACTTTTTTCAGCTAGAATGTTTTAAGAACCCTCGCGTGTATTCTAACGCATTATGGACATTGTTGCAGATCTCATGAAACAGGTAGCGACCGGTGATAACCTCTCCATGATCAGTAAGTCAGTCGGCGGAGACGGGAAGGCAGTTCAATCTGCCCTGAGTATGGGTCTCCCTATGATTATGGGTTCCATGGCAAACACGGCATCAAAACCCGGTGGAGCTGATGTGCTGACAAAGATGCTGGGACAGACAGGGAGCAGCAATCCTATGGACAACCTTGGTGGTCTCATGGCCAACCCGGCAGCTGCCGGGGGCTCAGGCATGGTGAACACATTGTTCGGAAGCCAGATGGGTACAATCCAGAATGCCATCTCGCAAAAAACGGGACTTCCTCCTGCGGCAGTCGGTAAGGTGCTGGAAATAGCGACTCCCATGGTAATGGGCTATGTTGGCAAGATGTTTGTTCAGCAGAAGATGGACACAAAAAGCCTCACCAGTCTTCTTGGGGACCAGTCAAAGCTCGCACTCCAGGCATCACCTGATGCAGCGGGTCTGGCACAACAAGTAATGGGGACCCAGGACAGTAGTGGCGGTATCGGGGGGATATTGAAAAAAGTGCTGGGGAAATAACCCGGAGCTCATGTAATTTTTTATGATGGTAGGGGGGACAGGATCTCCCTGAATTTTAACGGTATATAAAAATTCCAGAAAAAGGTTTGTACTCTTTTCACATCGGACCGGTGAGCGTAGGCAGGAACCACCCGACAATGGTCGTCACTATCCAGACGATAACAGCAATCAGCAGGGATTTGAGCCAGCCGATTGTGTACAGTTTCTGCAATGCCAGCAGCCACACGATTCCTGCGATGATTGCAGCTATCAACAGGTTGTTCGGCAGCAGATAATATACGACAGTGTACACTACCGTGCCAATAAGGGCTGCGAGAAATGCCGTGGTTATGCCTTCCGTTTCACCAAGCAACTTTGCAATAACATAAATTATCACAGTTGAAATGATCAACGCGACAATAAATGACAACAGCGTAAAAACAATCGATGCCATGATGCATCCCTCTCCTTTTATGGTATTAATACTATCGGGGGGACACTATTCAATAAAGGTCTGGACCCGCTTTTCGAGAAAGGATTGAATCAGATATGATGCAAAAAAAGGATTTAAAATTCGGTGAGAAAAAAATTATCTCTTCACGGTTGCATCCTCTTTCATCATAAACTTGACAATGATGAACACAACAAGTGCGATGATAAGGAAATCGATAATGGCCCCAACAAAATCACCAACAAGGAATTTTACCGGGCCAGCCTGAACAACCTGGGTTCTCCAGTCCCCACCGGGAATGAGCACCGCAACAATGGGCATGATGATATCGGTAACGGCGGCCGTCACCATTTTTGATGCCGCAGCTCCTATGATAAAAGCGACGGCAAGGCCGATGACCTGGTATTTCATGAGGAAATCCATGAATTCCCCTACCATTCCCTTCTTCTCTGCTTTCTTTTCTTCAACCATGAGTACATACCTCCGAACAGAGAACGAATACTTCGCTTCTGAATATAACACGATGAATCTTGCAAACGATAATGATTTCGAAATAAAATTAGATTGTAGCATTCCTGGCTATTTGCCAGCCGTTTTTCTGTAATTAACTTCGGATCACATATCATTTTCATTCAATGCATCGAATAGTCCATCACCTATCAGTGAGAGGAGAACGGTAACGATGATACTTGATGCACGGGTAAGGCCCCCGTTTAAAAGTCTCAAAGAGGTGCTTGCACCTGTACCAGGAGCCCGCCCTTCGGTTAAACGCAGCCCGCTCGTGAGCGGATACGAACACCCGCAGTCGATGGTTCAGAAATCGGTTGATTTGTTCCTGAAGGAAATGGATGAAGCCGGCGTTGACAAAGGAATACTTGTTGGCAGGCAGGCTGGACACCGTGTTGTCTCGAATGACGACATCGCTGAACTCCGCGACCAGTACCCGGGCAGGTTCCCACTTGCCGTTGCAGGCATTAACGGAATTAATGTGCCAGCTGCAGTCCGTGAAATTGAACGTTCCATAACGGACATGGGATTCAACGGCATTGCCGTTGACCCCGGTTGGTGGGTCCCGCCAATGTATGTGGATGATCCCCGGATTTACCCGATATACGCTAAATGCGCAGAACTTGGGGGAGTTCTCTATCTCACCTGCAGCCTGATGCAGGGACCGGATATTTCGTATGCCGAACCATGGCGAATCCAGCGCGTAGCAAATGACTTTCCGACATTGCAAATCGTTGTTGTGCACGGAGCATTTCCCTACATTAGTGAAATGCTCGGGGTCATGATTGCCAATGCCCCTCTGGGAAACCTATGGGTCCTGCCGGATTTCTTCCAATTCATTCCCGGTTTTCCGGGAGCCCAGGACTGGGTTGAGGCCGCCAATCACTACTTAGGAGACCGGATCCTCTATGCATCCTCTTACCCGGTTCGACCTCTGAAACAGAGCCTTGCGGAATTCCAGCGGTTCGCATACAAACAGGACGTGCTGGACAACCTCCTTGCAAAGAATGCAGCGAACCTCTTTGGGATGAAAATATAACTTTGGAGAAACCATGAAATGACCCAAATGAACGCGGAAATCAAAGCAGAGTTGCTGGCACGGGGAAAAGTTGATGTCGAGCCATCGTTGTTACCACGACCTTCCCGTTCTACGGCAGGGCCGGGTACAGGACTGCGATCCATTTTTTTTAAATCCGGGAAGCACCGGGTACGCCTGGAAATCACGACGGATTCGCCGTTAAAGATGGTACAGCGAAACGGGGATGTCGTGATCCTCAAGGACAACAAGGAACTGGTCCGGGGAAAAATTGACCCGGTCGTGGCCCACTGCCCCGAACAAACATACATCACGATCAGTGAACAGTGCAGGTATGACTGCAAGTTCTGTTCAGTTCCCAAGTTCCAGGGCAGGATCAAGACCCTTGAAGAGGTACTTGAAATCGTTGAGAAAGTCCGTAATGACGGGAAATTGCAGACGATTGCCTTCACGTCTGGTGTCGCTTCAACTCCGGAAGATGAGATCGACCGGGTCGTTAACTATGTAAAAGCAGTTAGAAACTACAACGTTCCGATTGGTGTAGCCGTGTATCCGACACAAGGCTCGTCACAACGTCTCAAGGAAGCTGGAGTGACTGAAGTAAAATACAATGTGGAGACAATGGACCCGGGGATCTTTGAGCGGGTCTGTACGGGAAGAAAAGGCCACTCGCTTGGTTTTATCCTGGATTCACTCCGCGATGCAGTGAGGGTATTCGGGAAGAACCGGGTCTCTTCAAATATTATTATCGGGCTCGGTGAGACGGACGAATGTGTCAGGAAAGGGGTTGAATACCTGGCAAAGATTGGAGTCATCGCCGTTCTTCGTCCTATTACAATATCGCCCTATCGTAAAGGAGAACTTTCGGCAACACGGCCCAGCGCCGAGAGGCTGCTGAAACTCACAAAAATGACGCGTGAGATACTTAAAAAATATGATCTGGATGTCGATGTCTCGCAGACCATGTGTCTTCCCTGTACTGGCTGTGACCTGACGCCATTTCGGGATGTGTAACAATATAGAAAGGTCATATTGTAATGGCTATGCTCCTTTTTACAGAAAGGATTTGACACTATACCCGACCTGCCACCGTTGTACGAAAAAGGGAAGAAAGACTGAAGCGATGATTATTTTTCCGTGGGTTTCCCGTCGTATTCCTCCGGCCGGGCAATGGCCTCCTGCTTCGTCTTCCGGACAACTTTGTCCTGGTGCTCTGGCGGGGAATAGATCGTGTACAGCTTGAGATTTTTGGTACTTGGTGTGTTGATTACATTGTGTTTCGCACCGGAGGGAACGATCACGCCGCTGCCATCCTTCACTACATGCCTGGTGGCATCGATAACAACAACCCCTTCCCCTTCTTCGAAACGGAAGAACTGGTCAACGTCGTCATGCGTTTCCTCACCGATGTCCTCCTTCGGCTTCAGGCACATCAAGACCAGCTGGCTGTATTTTCCCGTGTACAGTACCCTCCGGAAATCCGTGTTCTTTCGCGTTTCTTCTTCGAGATTCGCTGCAAAACCTTTCTTCATGGTCTTCACCTCATGAATGCTGATACATACTCTTCCCTGTTTTATAAAGACTGTTGTCATACGGTTTCGTCGTTGTATGAGAAGACAACAGATGCCGGATTTAAGAAAATCTGCGCTTCACGTTGTTTTCTCTTTCCGAACCGATCCGTTTCAGATATAAAGAGCAAGTATGAGCAGGAGCGTAGAAACCGCGACGTAGAGAATCCCCGGAATAAAATGTGCCCGGAAATCCGGACGTATCTCCCTGTGTCCCTCTTTTCTTTCCTCTTCCGAAAAAAACAGGGCATGATACCCATGGATCAATGCTTCATAGATCCTGAAGTAGCCGAACGTGAAGAATGAACTGATACTGATTAAGATGATACGTACAACACCGGTGATCGTCGCATCGAAGGTGACATTAAATAAGCCGAGGAGTGTGAAGAGGATTGCAAAATGTGTCACGGGTAGTATTATAAGAACAAGCCATGCCGCGAAAAGACGGTTAAAATTATGGGATTTTCCCCTCCATGCAGAATACGTGTCCCATACCTGGTACATGGCATGGGAACGGTCGATGATCATATAGAAATAGATCGCAAAGAAGAACCCGAACAGTTGTTGTGCATCATTCAGTGACATGGTACCAGTGCCGGGATCAAAAAGAATGAATTTCCGGTTATGTTCAAAAAATTATTCCTTCGGGGGGTTCATCTCATTATTCGCGTAGGCACTGGATGTGTCAAGCAGGTTCCCCCAGCTGACCAGGTGCTCACGGAATACCATCGCATACGGCCACCCGGCTGCCTCGTCACGGCGCCAATCTGCTTCGAGCTCGGCACCAACCGACCACCAGTTCCGGATCTTCACTCCTGCCTGTGAGAGGGTGGCAACCGTGGCCTCACGTTCATGGACACTCACCGCACCCGATGCATCGATAACGGCATGGACCTCAAACCCCTCTTTGACCGCGTCCAGGGACGGGAACTGCAGGCAAGTGGCATCGCTGATGCCGGCGATGATCAGTTTTTTCCGGCCGGTCTTCTCCACGGCCTCGCGGAATGCCGGCCACCGCCATGCATTGATAACTCCAGTCCGCCGGATCACGGTGACTTCAGGAAAGATCTTCTTCAGCTCCGGAAGAATGGGAGCATTTGGGCCATAGTCACGACTCGTCGTAAGGATAACCGGTAACTTGAAGTGTTTTGCGGTCTTGGCGAGGCCGAGGATATTGTTCTTGAACTCTTCCGGAGTCATGTCCCGGACGCACTGCATGAGCCCCACTTGGTGATCAATCAGCAACAGTGCTGCGTTCTGCGACGTCAGACTCTCAACAGGTCCGACATTCTCCTGATACTTTGTTGCCAAGTTGTTACCTCCTTTTTTTACGCTGATGTTTTCATCGAGAATTCCATTGTTTACATTTCTATGATCAGGTTCTTTTCCTGACGAACGTACCGTTGTTGAATTCCTCAAAAGCGATACGCAATTCCTCATTCGTGTTCATCACAATAGGACCATACCAGGCGACCGGTTCACCGATGGGTTTTCCCGAGATAAGCAGGAACCTTACCGGATCTCCTTCAGTGGTGACCATGACCTCGTCGCCATCGTGAAAGAGTACGAGATCCCCGTTCACCAGGAAGGGATCCCGTTTCATGTCGAAATAATTGCTGCCTTCCATGTCATAGGAAAATGGTTTCTTCTCCTTGCAGAAATATCCCTTTCCGTCGATTACGTAGGCAAAGACCGTGTGCCCTCTTTTGGTCGGGTGCTTGAATTCAGCATGGGCGGGAACCGTGACATCGAGATATTCGGGGTCAATCACGATGTCCCGGACCGCTCCCTGCTGGCCATCTACATTCCCGCAGATGACCCGTATTTTGGTACCATTACCCTGCACCACCTCGGGAATCTCCGGGGATTTCAAACCCCGGTAGCGGGGGTCCATCATCTTATGGGATTTGGGGAGATTCGCCCAGAGCTGGAACCCACCCATCGAACCTTTGTTGTCACCTTTGGGCATTTCCTGGTGAATTATTCCGCTGCCGGCAGTCATCCACTGGACGTCACCGGATGAAATAATCCCTTTGTTTCCCATACTGTCTCCGTGTTCGATTTCACCACGAATGGCATAAGTTATTGTTTCTATCCCCCGGTGTGGGTGCCAGGGAAATCCTTTGAGGTAGTGAGCCGGGATATCGGACCGGAAGTCATCCAGCATTAAGAAGGGGTCAAACGTGGGGACCTGGCTGAACCCGAATGCCCGTTTAAGGTGGACGCCGGCTCCTTCAATTGTGGGGGTGCTCTTCCGGACCTTTGCAATCTCTCTCGTTTTTATCATAGACATTCTCCATTGAGTGCTCCTTTAAACTGCCGGGCCTCATTTCCTTACCGCTTACACTTTTTTAAAGCACAGGTACCAGTCCTTGCACTCGTACCCTTCGCTCAGTCGCTTCTCCATCTCAGCAGCAGTCTTCGGTGGCGGGACGACAACCTTGTCGCCCGGCTGCCAGTTTGCGGGTGTTGACACTTTGAACCTATCCGTTGTCTGGAGTGCTTTTACCATCCGTATGATCTCGGGCATAAACCGCCCGTTTGACTGCGGATAGTAGATCATCGCCCGCATAACTCCTTTGTCATCGATGAAGAAAACACTCCTGACCGCTGCAGTTGAGTTCATAGCCGGGTGAATCATGCCGTACTTCTTTGCCACTTTCATGTTCAGATCGGCAATGACCGGGAACGGGATGGTGACACCCATCTTCTCCTTGATGTTACGAATCCAGGCAAGGTGTGCTGATATGCTGTCAACCGATAGTCCGACAAGTTTCACATTAATCGCTTCAAGTTCATCGTGAATCGAGGCAAACGCCATGAATTCCGTTGTACAGACAGGAGTAAAATCGGCGGGATGTGAAAACAGCACTACCCATTTCCCCTTGAGGTCCGAGAGCTTCATCGGGCCGTGCGTGGTCTCAGCTTCAAAGTCCGGCGCAGGTTCTCCCAGCGCCGGAAAACTTACACATTCCTCTTCAGCCATAGCAATAAATCTCCTTTGTTCTCCGGATTATCACATCACCGTGGTCCGGAATTAAATTTTGTTCATCATTCTTACCTGATTAAGATATTCAGGAGCCGGCAGACACAGCCTGTCAGCCCCGTCATAAACAGAATACCGGTCAATGCTGTATATGGCTCCCGTCGCAGAAAGGTTTGTTGCGCGATTTCCCACACCTGCAGAGGGTGAGCCGGTTCCTGACGGTGTACGGTTTACCGTCAGCAGAAACCACCGGGATACCGCCACGCACCCACAGTGGCCCGTGCTCCCCCTTTGCCGGGTACTCGATGACCACGATCGACTTTTCCAGTACCGGCTCGACCGTCTCCCCGCTCCGCAGGTCCCGTTGTACCAGCCGCCCGGACGGGCAATTGCTGGCTTCTTCTATTGCGGTGTCCCGGGCCTCCGGAATATCCGATTGTTCGGTGAGGTTCCAGATCCCGCCGGCCCGCATGCAGAACCGGGCGTGGACACAAAGGTTCTCGTAATCAGCGAGTTCCAGTTCCGGACCATGCGTGATCCGTGGGCGGCGGAGATACTCTTCGCCCCCGGCAGTCTCGGTGCCGTTGAAGCGGACTTTCGCGTGTGTTCCGTCACAGAATGGCCTGTTCTCGGAATAACCGCACCGGCAGAGGGCGTACTCTTCCTTCACGGGATACCGGTTGACGATCTTCCAGGTCCGGCAGTAGCCTTCATTATCGTTACAGATTTCTGCAACAATGAGCGGGACCCCGCCAGTGACGATATAGGGGCCGTTTTTGGTGACGGTAATCTTCATTGAACCACCGGGTCCTTCCTGAGGTTTTTTTGTTGGTTCTGTCATACTTGCATCCTCCTGGTCCATTTGTCTGGTGTCAGTTTCCCACAAAATCTGAACCACCAGTACACGGCGTTCTTACATCAGTCCTATCTGCTGCATCAGGGAAATCTTATCGTAGAAGAGTTTCTCCTCGATGATCTCCCCGTTCTTCCAATGGGCAACGGTACAGAACTCAACCTTGAACTTTTTCCCGTTTGGCGGTATCACTTTACCTTCGGGAGTGGTCATCGGGCCCTTGAAGGTTCCCGTGAAATCGGCAACCGAGCAGGTCCAGTCCCTCTGCCCGAATAATACCTTGTAGGGCCGGTTTCCGACTTTGTTGTCAGGGAATATTTTGAAGAATGCTATTGCCTCTTCCTTGTGGGACGGCCGGCTGTGGGTCGGTTTTTCCTGTCCCGGCCAGAAAACATCGACATCCTTTGCATGCCGCTTGTCAAACGTTACCCAATCCTGGGAGTTCCATGCATCATCCAGCGTCTGCATGAGACGCATATTCTCTTCTACAGGTGACATTCTTGGGTCTCCTAACAGTTGAGACATTATAAGATAAGGGGAAGATAAGGGTTTTGTCGTTTTACAAATTGAGAAGGATAATTTTCTACAATTTTGAGAAAGTAACTCATTGTTTGGATTATGCCATGCAAACGGCAATCTCCCGTTACCACAAAGTGTTGTAGGCCTCGCTATGCATTTCTATTGACCGTTATCGACTGTAATGGGAAACTCAAGGGAGTATGGAAAAGAACCCTCGATTTTGCTAATTATCGATGCTTTCGAAAAAATGGAAGTTAATTGACGATTATGACGTCTGAATTAGGTGGATTAAACAGAAAAAAACGAATGTTTTTCACACATTAGTAAATCAAGTTTTTTTGTTTAAACACCAACTAATAGCGAAGTGAGCATAAGGGAATGAGAGCGAGGACGAGTGAACATGACAAGGCCTATTATACTGGTTGGCTGCTCCATACAGCCAGGATTGTTGTCTTATTAAAAAGAATCTTCAAATAGATCCTTACGTAATCCTTGGACATGAAAGCGGAATCATGTAAGATCAGCGATGGTGTATACTGGGTAGGTACGCTCGATTGGGATCTGCGAACATACCATGGGTATACCCTGCAGGGAACAACCTATAATGCCTATCTTGTTTTTGGTAAAGATAAGGTCGCCCTGATCGACAATACATATCCCGGCACATCTTCGCAGATGTGGGGAAGGATCGCCCATGCGTTCTCCTGCGAGAAGCGGGATTTCGCGATCGATGTGATCATCCAGAACCATATCGAACGTGATCATTCCGGTGCACTGACTGAAGTTCATAAGAAATTCCCAAAGGCACCAGTATATATTACCGAGATTGGAAAGAAGGGGATCCTGAAACAGTATCCCTCGCTTGCCGGTGCTGAATTCATTATCATGAAGACCGGCATGACTGTGGACCTTGGCGGCAAGACCCTGGAATGCGTGGAAACCATGTTTCTCCACTGGCCTGACAGCATGGTTACGTTCCTTCCTGAGCAGGGGATCCTCTTCTCTAATGATGCCTTCGGCCAGCACCTCTGTTACGCAGGACGATATGACCGTGATGTTCCCGAGCCCGTCCTCATGGATGCAGCAGCAAAATTTTATGGCAACCTGCTCGTGTAT
>Ga0209777_10004551_pt1 | contig 16328 bp, 25 predicted proteins | sample FrelakmetHBP12HB_FD_187147 | JGI IMG/M metagenome (GOLD analysis project Ga0209777, IMG submission 187147) | Freshwater lake sediment microbial communities from the University of Notre Dame, USA, for methane emissions studies -HBP12 HB (SPAdes)... | ecosystem: Environmental > Aquatic >...
ATCCAAGTATGTCTTTGATAGATGCTTCTTGTAGGTATTTCCATACTGAATATATTTTATTATTGATTTCGTAGAGTATAACTTTCTTTTCGAAGTACTCCATTGCGTAAGCAGCGCTTCCTGCAAAACTCTCTATAATTGTATCATATATGGGTTCTGGATAGTATTTTACTATTCTCTTTTTTCTTCCGTAGTAGTAGAACATTAATGAACTTTTTTCTTTAATATATAGAAAAAATCGTCTATAGTTTCAAAAAATCTTCTGTAAAAATTTTAGGCACAGTCGCTTTCTATTTTTAAATTTTTATATATACAAAAAAGAAAAAACTACACATATCTTATGGAAGAAGTTATACAAGTGATTATTGAGTGGTTGGGAAAAGATTATCCAATACTCTTAGCTATTACTGGATTCATAATAATATTTTTATACATACTAGGTCAAGTGAAAGATGTATTTTTCAATAAACTCGAAGGAGATGATCAATCTTTTGGTACAAAATTAAAATATTTTTTCTTTTTTTGGTTAAAAAGGAAAAAAATACAAGAACCAAAAAGTATTCATTATAAGGATGAAGAAAGAGAAAAAATAATAGATAGGTTACTCATACATAACTTTTTTCAATCTGCTAGTAATATAAGAAACAAAATTCCATTGATGGATTTTGGTTATCCTAAAAAAAGTGAAACTCTAAGAGATGTTATATTAATTTATGTTGATACCGTAGAAAAACACGCACATTATGTTTTGAAAAATTATAAACTCGATGAACTAACTACATCAAGATTGAATGAAATATTGTTAGAAGAAATAGAAAAAGGACATTTTGAGGTGTACGCAAAAATGAAAGATAGATTGGGTGATAAGTTATATCAAAAATTGATAGAAGATCCAGAAAAAGGATTTAAAGTCCGTAACTCTATATTTAGAGAAATTTTCATAAATGGAATCCTTTTGATTTCTTCACAAGCTATGTCAGTTTACAGATATGATAATTATGAAAGAGCATCAGAGATATTAACTTCAATGTATGTTTCCATACAGGTCATTGTAAAGAATTTCGAAAAGGTTTTTAAAGATTATAACGGCGAACTCGATAAATATTTAAAATAAAAGATGAATATAAAAAAACAAATTATTAAAAATAGGATAGTTATTTAAAACTAATTATCTTATTTTTTTGCACATGAAAATGAAATTATACGAAAAACTAAAAGAGCGTGAAGTAGTTGTAGATCTTAAGGAATTTGCAGAACTTGTATGGTTAAGAGCCGTAAAAGTTAACGACTCATTCATAGACGATCCTCTTCACGAAATTAAAGAAGAAGACAAGATTCAAATAGGATCTTTATCTCTTTAATTCTTAATGATCTATCCAGTTAGAGATCGAATTTATTTGACTCTTGATTCTTTTTTTCTTATAAACCCCATCACCCTCTCTGCTTCCAGCATCGTTTGTATTTCCTTCCACTGTTGTTATAAAATCTTTAGATTCAGAATCATAAAAGCCCACGTGTGCGATTCTTTTTTTATCTTGGAAATAAATACCGATTAAATCGCCGTATTGAGGCGATCTCTTATCGAGTTTACCTCTTACGTAAATAAGTTTTGATTGAGGAAACCATGATGGCGCCCATCCTGGATCTTGAATTTTGATATCTATACATTGAGTTATTGACCAATATACGAATGCGCCACACCAGGCATTGCTCTTTGATAATCCGGCTGATTTTAAATACATCTCCACATCCTTACCGTCATTATGTCCGGTTGCTTCTCTTATGCCAACTTGTGATTCATATGTATTTTTTACACAATCTCTATCAGAAATTAGTTCAGGTGGAACAGAAGGAATATAATCAATTTTCAATTGTGCGCTGTAATCTAAGTAGTTATTCAAACTTTCTATATTATAAAACCAACATTTGTTAATGTCAGGGGCAACATAAACTCTTTGTGAGAAAGAATTATAACCTATAAACAATAGTAAAATCAAAAATAATTTTTTCATGATTTAATGTTTATTTTTACATTTATCACCGTGATATTTGGTGAAATTACCAATATTCATTATTTTATTACAATAAGGACATTCTTTTTTAATCATAAAATTAGCTGGATTTAACCCTTTATTTATTCCTTTTCTCGATAAAGACATTTTATTTCTAGTCTCATCGGACAATTTTTTACCCTTATTAATTTTTGATAATTTCAATCTAGTTTCTTCTGTTGGCACAAATCCAGTATTAGCAATTGATATTTTTAATTTTGTTTCTTCTGAAAATTTTCTACCAATCATACCCTCTGAAACATGTTTTCTATGTTCATTAGTTGATGGTTTGCCTTTATTCCAGGGCACTCTACCTTTTAAGCTTTTAGATCTTTTATTTTTAGTTTCCTCTGTTTGTTTCTTACCAAGATTCGCTTTTCTTATTTTATCTTTAGATTCTGATGATAAAATATGACCGTTTGGAGCCTTACCCCCATCTGTTAAATTGTATCCTTTTTCACCAAAAGATTTAAAATGTTTGATATACCATATTTCTTTATTATTCAATTCTTCAGAAGAATAACAATATTCTAATATTGTCCATTTGAAATTTTCCGAACCGTATTTTTTCAACGCTTTATGAAAAAGCCAACCGCATCTATTACCAGTTGATTCTTTGATATGATTTTTAATTCTATATTCCAGATCTTTAGTGGTTTGACCGATATAGCATTTATTATTGATTTTATTTGTCGCTTTATAAATTATCATAATTATCCTCCTATTACTCTGGATAGTAATACTATGCCTATAAAATAAATAGTAAATATCCACATAACAATTAACATTTTTTGGAACCTCGTTGTGGTCTTATCGGAATCAAAACTCTTATGTTCCACTGAATCATTTATGAATTTGTAAATTCCAGGAAAATTGAATTTTATAGCCAACCAAACAATTCCATTAAAAATCAAGAATTGGATAATTGTAAATAATATTATTTGAAAAATTCCCGAATCATAAGTTGCTGCTGTTGGATCTAGATGATGTAATAACATCGGGCTAAGATACCATAACAATAATCCGAGTGGAATAGTTATATACTCATTCCAATCCAATATGTGTTTTATAACTTTCAAGAAAATATTTTTTGTTGGTCTATAAATCCATTCCTGTTTTGTGTCTCCACTTAATGTTTCCATAATCTTTTATTTATTTTTTTAAATCTTATATTTATAGATTCCTCTATCAGTACCAGCAAATATGTAACCATTGAAAACTAATTCTGAGAGAACTTGACGAGTAAGAACATCAACTACACTCCATAATCTACCATCATCTGACACATACAATCCTTCTACAGTTCCTGCGTACAATTTTCCGTCATACATAGATAGTGATAGAATATATGGATTTCTCAATCCTTTTCCATTATCCCATCTAGATAAATTGTCAAGTGACGCACTATATATACCAGTTGCGTCATTTCCAACTATAATCACGTTACCTTCTGTTATTAAATTGTTCTTACCTCCTTTATCTAATATTGAAATCCAACTATCACCATTATTCGATGACATATAAACTCCATTATTAGCCCCAGCAAATATCGAGCCGTTTATAGCACTTATAGAATAAACAGTATAAGATAATCCACTATTTTTTAACCCCCACGATATTCCAGAATCAATTGATAAATAAACCCCTTCTTCTGCTCCAACGTAAAGATTATTACCATCTCTCATTACAGAGAATATATTCTTATCATCAAATCCACTATATACATCGTTCCAATTAACACCATTATCCATCGATAAATATAACCCTTTACTTGTTCCAGCATAGATGTTATTATAATTATCTATCATCAAGGAATATACATAGCTTAATCCACTATTAGACGAGATCCAATTTCTTCCATTAATTAAATTATCATTATAATAAATACCGTTATTGGTTCCAGCTATTACTCTATTACCTGTTGTGACGAAACTAAGAATTATAAAATTAAATAAATTGTCATTCAATCCTATCCATTTACTTGGCGGAATTTCAGAGTAACCTGAAGTTCCATCACTAGCAGAAACATTCCCTGTTTTATCATAATTTGGATTATCCATTTTAAAATTTCCACCCGTAGAAAAATCCTCAATATTGGTTGTTGTTCTTGGATCTGATTGCTGATATTCGGGATCATTTACATTTTCAGTGGCTATTTTTTCTCTTAAAGATTGATAATCATGAATATAGTCTTGCCAATAAACTCTTTTAATGTTTTCAAACTCTTCGTTATAGCATTCTACGTTGTCCGTATCAACTGTCCATACCGGATAGTATCCTCTTACTGTTAATGGAAACTTTATAATTTTTTTCTTATCGCTTGTAAAATCTCCTGCTGTTGGTACTTCTATGGATCTATCATCTGGTAATTGTAGAACAAGATCTATTTTTATACCAAAGTAATCCATGTTGAAGAAGAAATAATTAAAGAACAACATCAGAATTTTTTCTGAACACACCCATACGTCTCTAACGTCATCTAATAATATTTCCACGTCGAAGTTCAATTGCATTGGAATAGCTTTTACTTTAGTTATTATTCTTTTCCATTCGTTATGAATTTTTGAATCTTTTGGTATATAAATATTTGGATTGGCAAATTCGTCAGTAACACTATTAAAAGTTGTTAAAGTGATAATACCTCTTGGGATTTGATCTGTATTTAGTTCAACTCTAGTATCTGTTATATCATCAAGATAGGAGTCCAATAAAAAACGTTCTTGCCCAAACATCCTATAGTTAAATGGGAGAGATAAACATCTTTTTTCATCTTTGAAATAATTTATCCAACGTATTCTTCTATTCAATGTTTTTCCGAGAGCAACAGTGACCATCCTAAGATAGACATTATCGAAATTATATTGATGTCCTATGCTTTTAATTGTATCACCTGGCATAAGCTGGCTTTTTTCTTTATATATTAATTTTGCCATCACCGAAAAATGTATTATATTTGTAAGTCAAACTTTTAATATTTTTATAGATATAATAATAAACTAGAAGTATAATGAAGCATATCAGATTATTACATTTCCTGTTGAAGGACAAAAAGAATTATCACAGAGACGAGGAATTATCACATCAATGGGAAGTATATCTGTTTTATCTGAATCACGTTAGACAAATGAGTGGTTTTTTGATAAAACAAAAATTACTTTATTTTTTAAAATTCAAAAAAATATACATCACAAGAGTCCTTTTAATACTAAGTATTTTTCTTGGTGGATGTTTTTATGCTGGTAAATGGTTAATCTTAAACAATCACATCTTTGAAGTGAAAAGAATTATTACTAGTACTCCTATGGATACTTTATATTGTCCAGATTCCATACCATTAGATAAATATATACAAAGAACAGCCAAAATAGCAGGAGTATCAAAAGATAGAATATTAAAGAAAGTAGCCTTTGTCACATTTTATTCAGAAGATAGTACTAAGACGGCAGATAAATGGTTGAAAGCATTAGGCGAGTTAGAGTCACATCAAAATCCAAAAGCAGAAAATGGCGTTTATTGGGGGGAATGGCAAAATGGACCTTTTGCAAGAAGTTCGTGTGGTTTTGGTGGAGTATCTAAAAAAGACTATTTAGCATCTTATCAAGTTCAAAGAGCCAACACTATAATATATTTAACACATAATTATAACGCACTTAAACCATATTTAGAAAAATATAATAATAGAATTATAAGAGGTTATCACTTAACCCTTAGTGGGATGTTAGCTATGGCACACAATTGTAGTCAAGAATCTTTCATAGCATTTTTAAATAGTGGATGTAGGATAGTTCCTCATGATAAAAATATACCATCTACTAATTATTTAACTCTTGGTAATTATAATATCAAATCAATGTTAGTCGAAAAATGAGTTTAATTAAATGGCAAATATCTAAAAAGAATTTCATGGAAAATTCTTTAATGTCTAGATTTAATCATCTAGACAAGGATATAAATTTATACCTAAAGAAGAATACAGAAAAACATTTACATAAGGTTAGAATAGATTTAAGAAGATTGAGATTTACATTGGAAGTATTCAGTATATATTTTAAGAAAGAAATTTGTTACTATAAATTTTATAACGTGATAAGTAAATTACAAAATACTACTGGCGGTGCCAGGGATTTAGATGTCATGAAAGAATATTGTAACAAAAATAATATAAACATAGACGTAGAAAAAGATAAGGTCAAATTAAATTTAAAGGCTAAAGAGAAATTGATTAAATTTATAAAGTCTAAATGTTATAATAAATTTGAAAAGTTAATAGCACAAAAAAAGAGGATGTAAATCCTCTTTTTTTTGTTTGTCTTTTTACTTACTGATGAGCCTTGTTAGGGTTATTAGTTTTGATGTGTTTAGCAACTACATGTAGTGTCTTAGTGCCACCATCTGCAGATTTGGTGTAATAGACAGAAACTCCGTCCTCTCCACCCGAATCAATGCTCACATAAACATCATCTAAGTACCCCCAGCCTTCTACATAAACTGTAGCATAACCAGAACCTGTATCAACAGTCCAAGATTTACTACCGTAAGGACCAACACTCATACTGTACCCGCACCAACTTACATCTACTGTATAGTCAGTGCTGTTGTCAATATAGAAAGTGCCTTGTGGTTTCTTACAACCTGTCGTAAAGACTAGCATTAAAGCAACAAAAACAATTGATAATAAAGCAATTACTTTTTTCATAGTTTTTTTGTTTTTTTTGTTAATAATTTATTTAGTTGTTATTTTTATATAAATTTTTTATAAAAGTTTTAAAATTTTTTAAGTATATATAAAAATAAAAAAGGCGAATTTTTATAGGCATAAAAAAAGAGAAGATTTCTCTTCTCTTTGTAGTCTCAACTGGATTCGAACCAGCGTTGCAAACAGTTGTTTGTGTCCTTATTCCTTTCGGAACTTCCCCTAGACGATGAGACCGGACACCCATTCTATAGGGTGTATATTGTTGATTATCATTTAAGTAGCCCAAAAGAGATTCGAACTCCTGTTACCGGAATAATCCAGTGTCCTTGTTCCGCTAGACGATTGGGCCGTTTTATTTTCAATAATTCAAATAACGTGTTCGACTTTGAAGACACAAAAATACGACAATTTCGGGAAACAAAAAAATTTCTCCGAATTTTTTACTAATTTGTATTTAGTTTATTGAAAAATAATTACGAACGCAATTATTTTTTTTCATCTTTCTCTATTACTCCACCTAGATATAAATCAAACGAATTATCAGTATAATAATTAAGTTCAAATTCACCATCATATAACTTATTCACATTGTAGTTCTCTAGATCCAATCCTGATACATCATTTATATTCAGTGGAAACTTGTCTTCGATAATGGTTTCTAAAACTTCTAAATTCTTCTTGGATAGACTTCTTTTGAATATCTTATGTATATGTAACTTATATCCATTGATGTCCACAATCTTAAACTTAGCTGTAAAATTAAACGTTATATCAACGTCCAATTCCTTGGGCTCAAATTCAAAATCATATTCATCTTCTAAAAACCTAGCCATAACTTCCATTTTTTTATTATATTTGAAAAAATAGAAAGAGTTTGAAAAATTATGACAACAACAAACCAGGCGATTGCCAACGTTTATCAGAGAAAATTTCTTTCAATTGTTCTTCTGTCAATTTATTTGGATCCCACCCCTTCGAATTCGCATATTGAAACTTAAACTTTTCTCTCAAATCATTTACTTCACTTTCACTCAACGCAGAATCCTTTAACATAGGAAAAGATCCAGGTGCTATTATCCTACCCATTCCATTTTGATTTAATGTATCCATACTAAACTTTTTTTTCTTATATATTAATTATAAAATGTCAAAAATGTCATTTTTGAAAAAAACATCACGAATTTTTAATATATAAAGAAAAAAAATTGCAAGGTGTTAAAATTCGGCCAATTTATTAACGAATCCAGAGAAGATTATAAAAAATTTGTACAGTTCCTAGAATTTGTAGGTAGTGGAAATGTTAAACTCTTTTCAAAAGAAGATCTTGATGAAATGGATGTTATAAGAAAAGACTATAGTGATGGGAAAGACGTTAATCGCAGAATAGATAAATTCATCCAAAAATTTTCAAAATAAAAAATTTTATATAATGCCTTTATCTTTTAATTTTGTCCACAAAACATGTCCCATAATTTTATGAGTATCAAGATAATTACTCTGGACACATTCACCATAGGCGCATATCATCCAAAAATTTATATTTCCACTTTTTTGTGGATTTATCTTTATAACACCATCGACACTTCCATTTTCCCACCAAATTTCGAATTCATTTTCCATTTTTTCTAATTCTTTTTTTATCAAATATTCAATATATTGAGATTTTGATATATTTTTTTCTTTTACAATGCTATCTAATATCTTATCTAATTCGATATTAATTGAAAGAGATATAGCTTTTTTCTTATCTTTTATTTTTGGGCGTGACATATACTTATATATTGAATAAGAGGGAAATAGTTTGCATAAAAAAATCCGATAAATAATCGGATTTCATTTTGTTTAAAAATTAATTATAAAACGATCTCCTTTAAATATAACTGAATATTTTCCACCATTTCTTAAAACTATCGCGGAATTATTCATTGAAGATGCCCCGGAAATAAAACATACTATACTTGAAACTAAACATCCACCAGAAATCGCTATAAAAATATTACTGAGTGTCTCAGCATTCCCAGCTCCATAACAATTTGTCCATTGTTTATTATATATCAATGGGACTGAAGCGCTAACTAAACTACCTAAAAATAATACCCCCGATGCTGTAAAAGAATGGCTCGCCCTTGTAGTATAAATAGACGACATATATTCAGCATTTACTGATATAACTTTTTTAGATTTCCAATTCATTCCAGTTCCTAATCCACTACTAACTCTATAACTTCTAGAATTTGAATCAACTACATTAATATTTGGCTTATTTGGTGGATAAATTAATGTTTGATTTTGAGCATTTAAATTAATTGTAAAAATCATACCAATGATAAAGAGAAATAATTTTTTCATAATTTTATAGTTTTTACAAAGATAATATAACTATTTGAAATAAAAAAATTCAAAATAGAAAAATATGACTTTAAATTTTTAATATATACTAATAAAACCCCAATGAAAAAAGTTATAACTAAAAAGAAAATAAACGTTTGTTTTGATGTTAAAGTTATGGAACATTTGAACACTATTGAAAATAAATCTAAATATGTCGAACATTTAATATATAAAGATTTGAAAGATAAAGAGTTATTAAAAAAAGAAATTATATTATAAGATGTATCCGACAACAAAATCAACAGATAAACTAAAAGAACAGATTTATAAAATATATGGGAATAAAATAGATTGTTCTAACATTGATTATAAAAACGATAGAACTAAAATTAAATTCGTATGTAATGATCATGGAGATTTTTATCAATATCCAGGTCATTTATTGCAGGGTCACGGTTGTCAAAAATGTAGCAAAATGGATAGAATCACAGAAGAAGAATTTATAAAACAATCTAATATCGTTCATAATAACAAATATATCTATCCTTTAGGTGAATATAAAAATAAAAGAACAAAAATGAAAATTATCTGTCCACAACATGGTGAATTTTATCAATTACCAAAACACCACATTAGAGGAGTTGGATGTAAAGAGTGCAACGAAAGCAAAGGAGAGAAAAAAATTAAACAACTACTTAAAAATATGAATTTAAAATTTAAAATAGAAAAAAGATTCGATAAATGTAAAGATAAAAAACCATTACCCTTTGATTTTTATTTAGAAGATTTTAATTTATGTATCGAATATGATGGAATACAACATTTTATTGTTAACGATAGATTTGGAGGAGAAATTGGATTTTATGAAACAAAAAGAAGAGATGAAATTAAAACGAACTTTTGTATCGAAAATGATATAAAATTAATAAGAATAAGTTATAAAGATAATATAGAAGAAAAGTTAAAATGCTGCCTGACAATAACATAAAATTAGATGTAGATTATATTGAGAGTATAGTTCAAAGGATTCTAGATAAGGTTCACACTGTTCCTGAAAAAAGAGTAATTAAACGTTATCCTACTGATCAAAATCCAACAAAATTGAATTTTGCTTGCCCACTCTGTATGGACTCTGCTACAAAAATGTCTATGAAACGTGGTCATTTATGGTTAAAGAATCTTTATTATGTTTGTTATAACGAAAGAGATACAGACTCTATGTTCTTCTCCAAATTCTGTAAGATGTTCAACGTTGAAATTGATCTTGAAAAGAAAATGGACATCTACAAATACCTTGATAATAACTGGACATATTCTAAAAAAGACGATTTCATTATTACAAATTTAGATAAATTACTAGATTTAGAAGATTTTGCAAAACACTTAAATGAAAGACCAACGTATCTTTTGAATTTTAAACCAGTCACTAAAGGATCTTTACAATGGAAGTATTTGATGGATAGAAAGATATTCAATCATAACAACATATATGAGGGGATTTATAAAGTAACTGATAAATGGATGGAACCAGTTATATGTATATTGAATAGGGCGGGGCCAGATAAACTTCTTGGAATGCAGTTAAGAAACTTGAAAAAAGATAAAATTAAAAGAATTTATAAATTCATGTCATTCCAAGAGTGTTATAATATGAGATATCCAGAGGATCCTCTTGATGAATTGGAAGCTGTGAATTATAACAAAATGTCCGCCATATTTAATTTTTTAAATGTTGATATGGATAGATCTGTTTATGTTTTTGAAGGATATTTAGATAGTATATTCTTTCCAAACTCTATTGCTCTTGTTGGTCTAGATACTGACATTTCAATGTTTTCAAATGAGAAAATAGATATAAAATTTGTACTAGATAACGACGACGCAGGTCAACGAAAGTCTAAACAAATGATTGACGAAAATTATTCAGTTTTTTTATGGAAGAGATTGATTAAAGACTTATCAAAAGGAAAAGGAACTAAATTTAAACACCAGTTAGAAACTGAAGCCAAAGATATAAATAAATTAGTTGAAATATATAATGATCCTGGTATATACGCAAATATGAATCTAGAGAAATATTTTGCTAAGGATCAATTCGATTTAATAGATATGTAATAAAAAAGGGAGTTGATTAACTCCCTTAATTTTATACGATTGGAACAAATCCTATCATAAATCCCCACTTTTTAGTAGTCGTATTGTATGTAACTTCTAAAAATGAGCGATAAACATCGTCCATCGATACTTTTAAGAAGGAAAAACCATATGTTGAGCTTTTTCCAGCGTAAAGATTTAATAAATCAATTTCCATAATTCTTATTTATTTTTTATTTGTAATTTTTTTGATATTGCGATTTCTCACCCCCGTAAGCCGGACAGGATTTTGAAGATGCACAAGATGCTAATGTAATTACAACCATTAGCAATATCATTAATGATACAATTCTCTTTTTCATAACTTTACTTTTTAGGTGGATATTCTTTTAAAAATTCTACTATTTCTTCTATTTTCTTTATGTTGGCTTTTTTATCGTCGTGATATAACTGATCAAATTGAACAAATTTAACATAAGCTTCCTTATCCAAAATTGCTCCCTTATCATATTTTTTCTCAAGTCTAACCCATAAATCTTCAGGTCTAGATTTTAATTCACTAGCTGTCAATTTCATAAATGACCCGTAATCTTTTCCTTCTGACTCTGATTTCCAAATAGTTAGACCGTTGGGATTACTTTCGTCTACTACTGTTGTGCTATACACGTAGAACATTTTGCATGGATCGTTCACGTTCCAGTAGCAGCGAGCTTTGATAGTTTCTTTCTTTTTGGCTCCTCTACCTTTTGATGTTATAAACGGAAGACCAGGAATTAAAACATCTTGATCCATTCTAACTGGATTTCCCATAGGATCCAATTCTATATCACCAGTAACTTTATTTTTTTTATAAACTGGTCTATCTTTTGGTAGTTTTCCTCTTTGGGCAGCTTCAAAAATTTCTTTTTCTTTTTTAGTTAAAGAGTTTTGTCCATATTTTGTGATTTTATCAAGATAATAATTAATGATATTATCTATTGTAGTATCACCTTCTGCTGCTTTGTCGTAGGCGTCATAGAAATCATAAAGACCTTCATTGACTAAACCAATATCTTTTCTTCTTGTTTTTCTCATTTTTCATCTAAGTATTTATTTACAAACTTTCTTATTCTTTCTATAAAGTCTGCTTTTTCTTCAAAACGGATGCCGTCTAAACAATCATCTATAGATGCTGATATTGTTTGCTGCCACCAACCATCTTCTTCATTCATATCTTCATCGTCTTCTAAAACATCTTTATCTATAGGTTTACTTGGTTTCTTCCAATCTGTTTGAAAATCAGAAAATGGAAGTATTTTTCCTTTTTCCTTTGACTTTTGCGATATCTTTTTTATATCATCAAGACTGAGTTCAACATAATTAGATTGCTCTTCCCAATTCTCTTCACCGTATGGATCTATATCTTCTTTTGCCATTATCTTATATTAATTTACTAAATCTAGCGTGTAATGTTCTTAGAACATCTCTATTTCTCGCTTGATTTTCTTTATATAATTCTACAAAATTAAAAAAGTCTTCATAAAGGTCAGGATCAAGTACCATACCATAATCAAATTGATAATCCAATTCTTTCCATAAAGCCTCGGGCGTAGTAGTCTTATAATATTTGAATTTAGATGCGTTAGTGTCCATAAATTGACCAAATGGATATTTATCTCTTACTACCGTTTTATAGATAATCCAGTCGTGACTAATTTCTCCATCTTTCTCAATAGTTATATAAGCATAAAATTTTCTTTCTTCACTATCTTTATTTCTATAAACTCTGGCGTCTGCAATATCTTCTTTCTTTAATTTATCAGCTCCACCTTGTTTACCTTTTACTGTTGTGAATTCTTGCCCTGGTTTTATATCCTCTTCTTCTTTCTGAGTAAGAACATTCCCTTCATCGTCATATAAATAACCACCACCTGTCTTGTGCATTTGAAGAATTGGTGGAGTATCAGGCTCTTCATCTGGAAGCGAACCGCCTTTACTTAAAAAAGATAACAAATCCATCTCTTCTTTTGAAAGTTTGCGTTTACTCATAATATCTAGAAGTTCATCTATCTTCTGTTGCTCACGTTTACCTTCGTTTACAAACCCATCATATGACTTAATCTTTACCATAAAGAAAATTTACTTTTTGTTTATATATTAATTTTTCATTTTGGTTTTTCATCTTTGATAATTTTTCCTTCTAATGGCGCGTAATAAAAATCAGATTCTTTTAATCTTCTATTGCCAAGACAGTTGAACACTCCAACAGAATTCGGACCGTCTTTTAATGATTCTAAATCATTGAACGAACAGTCGTATGTACCAGTTATCAGATCTGGTCCGTCTTTTAATGTTTGTAAATAATTGCCACTGCAATTAAAATCTCCAACAAGTATATCTGGAGAACCATCCAAAGAAATTAATAGATTACTCGCACAACTATAAGAACCGTTTACTACTCTTGGTCCGCCTTTTAAATCAGCCAATTTATTATATCCACAATTAAAATTTCCATTTATTTTAGTTGGAGCCCCTTCGAGACTAGCTAAATTTGAATGACTAACGTCGTAATTTCCTGTCACTGTATTTGGTCCTAATTTTAAATCTGTCAATTTATTATTTGTACAAATAAAATTACCTTCTATTGTATCAGGACATCCCATCAAGCTTATTAATCCACAGAATGATATATCAAAATCTCCTGTTACGTAATCAAATTTAACTGGCAGTCCAAGTAAATTTTTTCTTATTCTAACATCATCCCATACATCTACACTATAATCGTCGTTTATTCTAAACCTTTTAATATTATTTTCATTGAGAAATCTCTTAACTTTATCTTTGTGACTATCTCTAAGATAATACATTATATTTTTATAATCAGAATCTTCGAAGACAAAAGTTTTCATTCGTGAATCGTATTTCAAATAGCGAAGTTCGTTGAGTGTATTAAATTGATCTAATGTTAATTCAATAAACTCCCCACTTGGTAAACCCACCATTGGAATTTTTTCAAATTTGTTTTCAAATGTTTTATAATTCATTATCATATTGCTAAACTTTCGATTTGCCACATGTCTTCTTCTTGAACATAGTAAAAATCTTTGACTTTATTATATCCTATTATTCCAGCTATCGCAAATTCGCCTGCTGCTTTATATGGAACACTAAGAGATTCACCAGATGGTACAACTATTATTTCAACTATTCTTTCTAAATTTGTATAATAAAATTCAACTACTCCGTCTTTACTATAATCTAACCTAACTCTACAATCACCAGTATAAGGACCAGTAGTATTTACACTTATGACCTCACCTGTCAGCATAAAATATTTAGAAGCTTTGTATTTTACTACAACTCTATCTCCATATTTTAGTTCACATTTGCCGAATGTTTCGTACTTTTGAATCATAAGATGTTATCATTTTTTATAAAGTTATCTTTTGCAATTGGTGCAAAATCTAAATCCTGTAGAAAATTATGACTGCAATCAAAACTATTTACTTTTGTTGGTGCCCCTCTCAATGTATTTAAGAAATTATGACTGCAATTATAATGACCGGATACTAATCTTGGGCCGTCTTCTAAATTTTTCAAATGATTATAACTACAATTAAAATAACCATGTATTGTAAAAGGCGCATTTTCTAATGTTTCCAATTCATTAAATGAACAATTGAAAAAACTAGTACATCTTCTGAATTTAACTGGTATCATCGTTAATTTTTTATAAGACATATTAACTGGTCCAATTGCGTCCACACTTAAATCATTATCATATATAGTATATTGATCCTTCAATAAACCGCATTCTTTCAAGAAATATTTTATATCTTCTTTATTTCTATCTACTTTTTTTATCAACGCTTTTATTGTATCTTTTAAATTATCTCCACACACCCAATTTCTATATCTAGCCGAACTATGAATATAATTCCATTTTACTAACTGTTTAATATCGTCGTCAGTAACGTAAATTATTTCACCACTAGGGAGACTTAATACATATTTATCTCCCCAATTAATAGTTTCAAATATTTCAAAATTAGTTACCATGAGTATTTACCTCCGCCTTCATCTTTCAATTTGAAATTTTTTGATTTTGTTTTAACTATCATACCATCAAGTGCTTTCTTTTTATCATCACTCATAATATGTAAACAATCAGGACCACCACTCATATCTTTTATTTTATTATTAGTGCAATCAAAATAACCTTTTACTTTTCTTGGAGTTCCTTTTAAATCTGTTAGATAATTTTTTGAGCAATTAAAATCACTATGTATAAATTCTGGTGCTCCTTTGAGGGTAGTTAAAAAATTATCACTGCAATCGTACATATGGCCAACATAATTTGGTCCTCCAATCAAATCATTTAAATTATTTCCACTGACTATGAACATTCCACCAACTTCTTTCGGTGCATTATCAAGACTGGCCAATTGACTATTTCTAAATACGAAATCTCCACTAACTCTTAAAAATTTAAGTGGTATTCTTTCGTAATGTGAACCGCTTATAAATATATCACCTCTCACTTCAATTCCATCTGCTTTAACATCAAATGATCTCACATTTTTTTGAGCGTCCATGAATGTTAATATAGATTTAGTAGAAGAACCGGATGGATATGTTTTCTGAGTTGGTATAGGACGCTTTAAATATCTTAATATATTTTCATATTCAGAATCTTTAAAGACATAGGCCATTAAAGTGCCATTATATCTTATAAATCCCTCTTGTTTTATATTATTGATTTCTTTATAATTTATATCAATAATTTGACCACTTGGAAGTCCTATTAAATATTTATCATTCAACATATTTTCAAATAAACTATATTGTTTAATCATAATCTACTTCAATTTTATTTCCTTCATCGTAAATAAGTTTATCACACGAAGGCATCCCCATTAGATTAAATAATCTGTTATATGTACAATCAAAATTCCCATTGGCATCTCTTATACCATGAACCAGTGTTGTTATATCATTATGACTACAATCAAAATTCATAACTTTTCTTGGGCCGTGAGTCAAATCTTTCAATTTATTATACGCTACACTAAAAAATCTAGCACTAACAAACTCCGGGCAACCTTTTAATGTTTTTATATTGTTTCTGGATACATCAAAACAAACTTGACAATATTTTGGAAAACCGTGTAAATCTT
>Ga0209777_10004552_pt1 | contig 16322 bp, 15 predicted proteins | sample FrelakmetHBP12HB_FD_187147 | JGI IMG/M metagenome (GOLD analysis project Ga0209777, IMG submission 187147) | Freshwater lake sediment microbial communities from the University of Notre Dame, USA, for methane emissions studies -HBP12 HB (SPAdes)... | ecosystem: Environmental > Aquatic >...
TATCAGTTTCACTGCTTCCTCTCGAAGCTCCTTCGTATAGATCGCTCTGGGAATCCTTTCCATTTTGACACCTCCGTCTTTAATATTTTACCTCAACTTTGGTGTCCACTAAAGTCATCTTACCCCAGGCAGAGATTTCCAATTCTTTGATTCAACAGGCGAATTTCCTATTGAAGCGTTTCCCGATTTACTTAAGTGCGGTTGCCCTCACAAAGAGAAAGACTGATTCTTTGCCATAGAATTTGGTTCGCTTTTGCTTTGCGAAGGAGGATGATGTTCTCGACGAAGCCTGCCGAAGACTGGAGAGATTGAAGCTTTGACAAGTCTTTCTAACTTACTGACTGAATTTTTCAGTCTACCTTTAGCTTTCTCGCTTTCTTAGGAAAGTGAGAAAGATGGAAACGGATAAAAAGAGAACAGGCTCTTCGATAGGTCAAAATGACATAGAATAACGCGCATGGCAGAACCCGGAGTAAAATGAAGAAGTACGGACGTTCGGCAATGGGTTTCAAACGGGGGGCTTGACCAATTTAAACTAATGCCAGGCTGGCAAAGCGGCTTTAATCTCCAAGGACTTCTTTGTGAGTTCCGACTGCGGTGATAATGATCGCCGTTTTACTTCGCACATAGGTTGCCCTGTAGCTCATCGTAATACTAAATGCCCACTCGTCAGTCCCCTTCAGCTTCTCATTTCTCAAACCTGGGTAGGATGGATTGGTGGTGAGCCTTTCGAGCTGTTCCCAAAATTTAATTCTGACTTCTTTGGGAAGGTTATTCAGCCTTTTCAAAACGGAATCGGGAATGACGATGTTAGTCGCCAAAGTGTTTTCGGGCCTCTTTTACAGATTTAAAGACCTTGATCTTCCCTCTTTCGAGGTCTTTCATCGACTGAGCAACCTGTCTCTGCCATTCCTCGCTCCAGAACCATGCCTGGTCCCTAGGAATTTCGACGATCGGGCGAACGACGATTTCGGTTCCCCGTGCCGTGACCTCCACCCGTTCGCCCACTTTCAAGGGGATTTTCGCCCTTACCTCTTCCGGTATCGTCACCTGATATTTCTCTCTAACCTTCACGGTCGTTCCCATAACGTCTCTCTCCTAAGTATTACTGTATTACTTTCGCAAAAAGTATACGATAGATATTTCTTTTTGTCAACTCGCATCCGGTGAGGCTCTTCTGCTTTGCCAAGGAAGATGATGTTCTCGATGAAGCCTGCCGAAGACTTGAACGGTTGAAGGTTTAATATTGATTACAGATTGGGAAACAGTTTATCGGACTCAGATACTGCCGGCGAAACTGGAAATCGATTTGGCTTACCTCTCCAAGCGGACATTATCATCTGACCTGTCTCTGATCGCACGAACCATCCTTTCCTTGTTCCGATAGCAGACGATCCCGTATGCCCGACTGAATTTTGAAGTCAAAAGCTAAATCGAGCAATAAAAATCATAAAAGATCAAGTCAGTTCTCAGAACAGGTTGTCACTCCTGACTGAATTTTTTAGTCAATCTTTCCAAACCGGCAGATGGATCAATGAATTTTTCACTCCACTCCAAATATGCTGACTGAATTTTTTAGTCAGAGGGTTTTAAACTTTCCTGACTTAATTTTTAAGTAATTTTTGCCAGGCGATTTGGTCGTCTGTAATTCGCCTTCATACAGCGCCTTACTCTTTGAACCCTCAGCTTTAAGGTCCAAACCCCCTGACTGAATTTTTCAGTCAACTTCGTTGGTGAAAAGAGGGTGGACGAGGGTAAAAGCATTAAACCAGCCAAAGCAACATAAGCGGGCAACTATGATGGGATGGGATGATTGAGATGTATAAGATCTATCGGTAATACGTGTCAAAAGATTGGATGGAGGCAAAAATCAATTACGAGGTTTTTAGATTTTATAGGACGATCATCTCAATTTGATCCACTGCCTCGAAATGTTGATCCCTCGTCAGAAGTGTTCCTCCCACTTCCATGCAGCATGCAGCAATCCAGACATCGTTAATGGGTATTGGGGTCCCTTTCCTCTCGAGAGATCTATAGATATCGGCATATTTCCTCGCCACGTCGGCATTCACATCAATAATTTCTATTTTTAAACGACTGATAATTTGGCGAAGTTTTTTCTCGTTAAACTGCTGCCGGCTGCCTTTCATAAACCCGAAATGGAGTTCTCCAAGGACAATGGATGGAATAAAGAGATACTGGCTATGAGTGGCCATTATGTCCACGACATCGGGCAGCCCCTCTGCATAGTCGCAATAAGTATTTGTATCCAATACCAGTCTCAATCCCAGTCTCCCTGATTCACCTGATTGAAAATTCTAACGGATTCCCTTAGCTCTTCCGCTTCTTCATGGGAGAGCCAGCCGGCAAGTTTCCGGATCATCTGTTCGCGGTCTTTAATGAGACCTAACTTTTCATCCACGGCCTCGAGGATATATGCTGACTTCGTCTTTCCGGTTTTGGCTGCTGCCTTTTTGATCATTTCATTTTTTTCTGAAGGTATCCTCAAGCTTAATGGCATCGGAAACCACCTCCTTGTATCTCATTTTTAATAATCGTATCTCAAAATAGTCTTCAGGTCAAGGGAGAAGGGAAAAAAGAGGCGTGAAGGGGAAAAGTTCGGCTGGCTCTGGAGGAGGGAGATATTGAAGTATTTGAAGGCTATTATGTTCGGGGCGGGGCAGTAAGTGAGGATCTTTTTAAGCGAGGATGATGTTTACCCCGTTAGAAAGCCCAGCCATTTATGGCAGGGATGTCCAAAGAAAATGTTCATTCATTATTGAAGGTAGGATTAAAGCCCCGTAATTTCTAACGGGGTAAACCTTCCGGCACACAACTAACCGAAGAAGACCTTAAGCGAGTTGTAAAAGTCATAAAGAATTGTTACAGACCATCCGAAATAAAATCAATTTAATTCCCCTAACACTTTGATTTATTGCTTTTAACGTGGTATAAAGTTTCAGAAAAAGAGGATTTAGCGGGAAGGATACCAGGAATTTTATCCTCATAGAGGAGGTAAGTCATGAATAAAGTAGCTACCTTCAAAGCAAAATACCTAAAAGATGGCCATCTTTCCATCCCTAAAGAAGTAGTGGCTTCTTTATTATTAAGAAGGGGAGAGGAGGTCCGAGTAGTCATAGAGAAGGAAAAATTTGACAAAAAAGGGTTCCTTAGCCTTTTTGGCATCTGGAGAGACAAAACTGAGGAAGAGATTCATCTTTATCAGGAAATCGTGAAAGAAAGAGAAATGTTTGGTAGAGGAGAGGTCGAACTTTGATCTATTGCCTTGATACCGACATTCTTATTGAATACTTTCGAGGAAGTGAAGCGATAAAGAGAAAGATAGAAAGCCTCACCGGTGATGACAGTCTTGGCGTTATCTGGCTTACGTTTTACGAGTTCTTTAAGGGAATATTTGTCAGCGGAAAATTGGGTGAAGAGAAATTTCTCCAAGAATTGAACGAAACCTGTTTAATCCTTAACCCATCCTACGAAGCCGCCAGGATCGGTGGCGAGATTTATGCTGCGTTAAGGAGAGAAGGTAAGCTTATCAACGATGCGGATATCCTGATCGCCAGCATTGTCAAAGCTCACGATGCAGTGCTTGTAACGAATAATGAAGAACACTTTGCAAGAGAGGAAGGTTTAAAGATAGAAAATTGGTTGAAGTCTTAAGCCATGGGAAGCATCGCATTTGGTTTCATTAATAAAGACATCCCCGATAACGTCATAGCGGCGGGTGTTCCTGCCGAAGTTATTAAGAAAATCACCCGGGAAAATGAAGGAAGCGATAAGAGTCCTCGTCCATGATCCTCGCCCTCTTGACTGAATTTTTCAGTCAGAGGATTTTAGACTTTCCTGACTTAATTTTTAAGTAACTTTCGCCAGGCTATTTGGTCGTCTGTAATAGGCCCTCACACAGCGCCTCACTCTTTGAACCCTCAGCCTTAAGGTCCAAACCCCCTAACTGAATTATTCAGTCAGTTTTTACAGAGGCTCTGACTGGCCGGAGAGTGACTCGTAATTTCTATCTTTCTCAATACTGACAGCGCTGCAGGTTCGTCCACGCAAACCTTTAATGATCAAATTACTCAATAACTTAAAGAGTTTAAATCCAGTTGGCTAATTTCGCCTTGACCAAAACTCAAAGAAGTCGTATATTTAGCAATTAAGCGCCTGTAGCTCAGATGGATAGAGCTACGGACTTCTAATCCGAAATGAACAATTTATCTAACTGCTTGATCCTTAACCTGGTTCCCGTAATACTTTGAAAATATTAGGTTAAAAGCATTTCTATCTATTCCAGTCTATTCCATCCTATTTCAGTCTTTTTGAGTTGATTTTAGCACAAATTTAGCACAATCCTAGATTTGAACAAAATATAGCACCCAAAATTCCTACTCCTGTCCTCCTCCCTCCCCTCCCACCCATCCTCACTCCCATAACGCCTCCTCACAAACCCGGTGCCGAGCCGAGCATCAATAAACCTATTCATCAGGGTGGTCCTCATTGGGGGAAAGTGAGGATGGATACTGGAGTGGGACGCATTCCTTTTTCCATTCCTGCCTATCGGTCTGCCTTCGTTAATACTGGCTTGCCTAAATTCGAAGATGGTCAAGATGTTTGGGTATGTCCTCTAGACAAATAAAAACTCCGTCAAAAAAGAAAATTTGGATGTATGTGTTTTTCGAGGATCCTCCCAAAACGTTTCACGGTGCTAAGGTTCTAATTTTGATTTCACGTTGGTGTTCTGCTAACTCTGTCCTCGATAGTGCCTCCCAAGAAAGGCGCGTCCCTCTTTCCATTCATACTTATTGGTCTGCCCATTGCTTCAACCCAACCTCACTCCCACCACACCATTCTTTCCCTTCCTTTTATAATTCCCTCCATCTCTCATCTTTTTTTAAAAAGTATAGCGATTCCTTAATGTGAATTGCTATTTTTGTTTATTTTTGGTAGGGTATACCCAACACGTTTGGGGTAAGGGATTCTACAGAAATTCTATGAGTGGACTGAGATTAGGTCGAATCGAATGAATTTCAGATGTCTTTACAATCCACATCCCTGCCTGCCGGCAGTCAGGCGTATTTCGCATCACCATTTGACATGCTCCAGAAAGAATTGAAAGGTTTAGATGGTGAATAGTGTGGACCTGACAACGATCCCGATTGCTTAATCTCTTTTGGGAATTGGAGATGGGTATCGAACAGAATCCTGCGATTGAATTTTTCAAACAAGAATACGAAGGTATTTCAAAGGCATTTGGGGACTTATATAATGTTATCTTGAAAGTATTTAACTTTTATCTGCTTCTAACAGCCCTTCCTTTCACTGTAGCGGCAATTATCTTTAAGTCGCAAAACTCAAAGTTGGAGTTGTCGAAACTGCCTTCTTCATTAAGTGCATTACTACTTCTGGTATCCTTTCTTGGGATTCTTATAACTTTTTCGATGATTCATTTACGAATGGAGCAAATTCTATACGCAAAAACAATAAATTGTATCAGAAGATTTTTTTGGGAAATTGGGGTGGGTGTGTCAAAGAAAACAGATGATTGTTTAACTCTACCAATAACAGACGAGTTACCTCCTTTTTTAGAACTTTGGAGATCATTCTTTTGGCAGATTATAACAATTGGAATAATTGATGGAGTATACCTAGCGGTTGCATCTATTAATCTCTTCGCACTTCCACTTTGGTTAGTTTTGTTTGCTAGCTTCGTACTTTTTCTTGTTCATATTGTCGGATATGTTGCAGGAGCCCTGATGCGAAAAAGGAGCTACAAAATAAAATGCCCCGCGGTTTCGGGACGTACTGAGAATTATTAGGATAGCCTGCGAAGTGAATTCCAAAATTGACGAATCAAAGGCGGTGGTGCCGAACCAAGCATCAGTAAAGTCATCATTCAGGGTGGTCCTTAATAAAGGAGAGTGAGATGGTTTCTGAATGGGAGGCATCTCTGTTTTTCATCCATTCTTCCTGAGTTCCTACTCTCTGTTGACACCTTGTTCCTAATTTTATACACTCTGTTAAAATTCTGGACAATTAGAAAGAATTTTGATGGGAATTGATTTTAAGAGTTTCAATCTAAAGAAGGCCTATTCATCAGATTTTGACGATGTCTTGCAGGATTTTTATATCCCCACACTAGAAAAATCGATTGAGTATAACAGACTTGCTGGATTTTTTTCTTCTTCAAGTCTAGCAATAACTGCAAGAGGCATTTACGGATTAATAAAAAATAATGGTATTATGAAACTAATTGTTTCTCCCAGATTAAGCAAAAAAGATATGGAAATTATATTAGTTGCCCATGACGAACCTGAAAAATACATAGAAAATAAAATTCTAGAAGAATTAGAAACATTTGAGAATGAATTTATTAGAGATCATGTGTTTGCCTTAGGTTGGATGATAGCTAATGGGAAGTTGGAGATCAAGATAGCATTACCTTATAACGATAAGAATTTGTTGATGGGCTATGAAGAAATTCAAGAGAGAGGAATATTCCATCAGAAAGTCGGGCTTTTTAGAGATATAGATGGTAATGTAATCAGTTTTAGTGGTTCTGTAAATGAAACAGTTGCAGGTTGGCTTGGAAATATTGAGGAGTTTAAAGTATTTCGGGGTTGGATTTCTGCAGAGAAAGACTATGTTGATCAAGATTTACTAAAATTCGAGAGGTTTTGGAATAACAAATCCCCAAAGATACGGGTCATGGACGTTCCTGTTGCTGTAAAAAATAGGTTAATAGAGATCGCACCCAAAGGAATTGAGGAGATTAAGCTAGACAAATGGTACAAGAAACCCAAAAAAATAAAGGTAGAACTGTATCGTTACCAGAACGAAGCAGTCGAATCATGGTTTTCTAATAGTATGAAAGGCATTTATGAAATGGCTACAGGGACAGGTAAGACTTTTGTAGCTTTAGGGTGTTTAGATAGAGCCTATAAGACTGCCCCTAGACTCTTAACAGTAATCACCTGTCCATTTCAACACTTGATTCAGCAATGGAAAAGAGAAATAGAAAAATTTGGTGTACAGTATGACGAACTAATAATAGCAGATAGCTCTAATCCTGGATGGAAAGATATCCTATCAAACTCCTTAGTAGATATTTCCTTAAACTACAAAAATAAAATAATTGTATTAACTACTCATAATACATTTTCTTCAAAAGATTTTATAGAGATGATTAAAAGCACCGGTGGTGACAAAAGAAAGCTTGATGTTTTTTTGATAGCCGATGAAGTACATGGGTTAGGTGCTGAAAAACGAAAAGAAGGTTTCTTAGAGGAATATGGATTTAGATTGGCGTTAAGCGCTACACCTAAGAGGTGGTATGACGAAATTGGGACCAGTGCGATATACAACTTTTTTGACAAGGTTGTGTTTGAATTTGGTTTAGAAAAAGCAATTAATACAATAAATCCAGCAACAAACCAATCTTATCTTACTCCCTATCGATATAAACCAAACTTTGTATCTTTGACAGCTAGCGAATTAGATGAGTACGCCGATAAAACGAGGATTATTGCTGCTGGATATAATTTTTCAAAAAATGATGAAGAAAGAGGCGAATTTTTTGAAAATATATTATTTCAACGGGCAAATATAATAAAAAATGCTGTCAACAAATATGAAATATTGGAGAATATCCTCGAAGAATCTATGCCTAATATTAATTGGTTCATCATTTATTGCAGTCCAACACAGATAGAAAAAGTTATTGAAATTACGAATAAGAAACGAATCTTTGGTCATAAATTTACAATGCGAGAAGGTACGACACCTGACAAACAATATAATGGTATTTCGGAAAGAGAATATATTCTTCAATGTTTTGCAGAGCAGAAGTATCAGGTCTTAGTTGCAATTAGGTGTTTAGATGAGGGAGTAGACATTCCTCCAGCAAGAACATCCTTTTTCATGTCAAATAGCGGAGATCCGAGGGAGCATATTCAACGCCTAGGTAGAGTCCTAAGAAGATGGCCTGGTAAATCAGAGTCTACCATTTACGATATTATTGTCACACCTTCTTTGATTGGTCTTCCAAAAGAACTGAGAGAAGCAGAAATGAAAATATTTGAAAAAGAATTAAGGAGGTATGAAGAGATTGCAGGAATTGCTGTTAACAGTGCCGAAGCCCTTAATGTTATATACGACATTAAAAGGAAATTTATGGAGATGAAAAAATGAGCGAAGGGAAGATGAACCCACATATTTTACAAAAAATAAAACAAAATAGTGAAACCGATGACCAAATAGCTAAATTTTTAACCGAATTGATAATTGACGAAGCTTCTCACGCAGGCAATTGGTGGTGGAAAGAATCTTATAAGAAATCCCTTCAGGAATACATAAAGAATTGGGGCACTGAAAATGAGAATTGAAAAGATCGTCCTTAAAAATTATCGTCAATTTAGAGATAATGTTTTTTTATTCGAGACAAAAAAGGTTAATGGGAGTGACTTACACGTATTCGTTGGTGAGAATGGGACAGGGAAAACTAATATTCTAAATGCCATAAACTGGTGCTTGTATGGAGAAGAGGCCCATTTATCAAAAGATTCTCAGCAACTGCCAATGTTGAATCTCAAATGTTTGCAGGAGTCCAAAGACGGAGAAGATAAAGAAATATTGGTTAATATATGGACCGAAACAGAAAATAACCGCTACATACTGTTTATGAGAAAAGGCACCTTCAGAGTATATAAGGGAAACAAGGACCCAGCCTCTCAGGGCATGAACTTCGAAGTGAAAGCTCCCGACGAAGATGGCAACACGAAGATACTAAAAGATGAAGAAGCAGAATCATACGTGGAACGTTTTGTGCCGAGGAGAATAAAAGAATTTTTCTTTTTTGACGGAGAAAGGTTAGATAATTATTTTAGAGAGGCTTCTGCACAAAATATTCGCCATGCTGTTTTTCAAATTTCTGGCATAGATTTGCTGGAGACAGTTGCGGATAAATTAGACAAGCTTACCAAGGATATAACAAAAGAAGCTGGGAAATTAAACCCAAAGATCGAGGAAACGAATAAACAAAAAGAGAAAAAAGAAGCAGAACTTAAAGATGTTGAGAAGCAATTGAAAGATATAAATGTTGAAATCGCGATAGCAAGGGAGAACATCAGAAAATTGGAGGAAAATTTAAGAGGAATTCCAGATGTAAAAACTCTTGAAAAGGAAAGAGAAGAACTTACGATAAAATTGAAGGAAAAGGAGCAACTAAAAAATAGAAAGATAAATGAAAAGCAGAAATTACTTTTCGATTATGGCAAGATTATTATGGTTTATCCAGCTATCATGAAGTCAATTCAGAATCTACGAAAAAAGAGGCAAAACGGAGAAATACCACCACCCATTGATAAAGGTTTATTAGAAAGTATAATCCAAAGTAGGATATGTAGCATATGTGGAAGAGACCTTGACGACAATGCACAAAAACACGCAAAAGATTTATTTGAAAATATAAAACTAACGCCTGAAGCTGCTCAGCAACTTCAGGATATGGAAGGGTCCTTAACTGTATTCCAAGAAAAGATCAAGGACTTTAAAAAGGAGATTGCAAAAATAACTGAAGACATTACGGATTATGGAAAAGATATTGCACAGATTGAGCTAAGGCTGAATCAGATAAACAAAGAATTGAGTGGATACAATGTCGAAGAAATAGGAGAATGGCACAAGGAACGCGAGGGATGGGAAAAAATTCTATATGCTAAGCTCGCCAAATTAGGAATTCTTCTTTCAAGCAAAAAAGAACTCGAAAAAATAATTGAAGATTTAAAGGCTGTATTAGAAGAAGAATTAAAAAAGGAGAAGAAAGCTACAAAGCTTAAGAAACAGATGGATTTTCTTAATAAGGGCTTGAGCATCGTGGAAAAAACCAAGAACATTATTATGGAAGAAACGAGAGAAAAGATAGAAACAGAAACCAAGAAAATGTTTTTTGAGCTTTTGTGGAAAAAGGAGACATTTCAAGATGTTAAAATTTACAATGATTACAATATTTGCCTCGTTCATGCGATGGGATATGACTGCCTTGGCTCAATGAGTGCAGGAGAAAGAGAGCTCTTGGCTTTATCATTTACATTAGCATTACATAAAGTGTCAGGTTTTAATTCACCAATTTTAATAGATACTCCAGTGGCAAGAATATCGGATAAGCATAGAGAAACTTTGGGAGATGTGTTTTCGAAAGTGAGCATTGATAAGCAAATTATACTTTTATTTACTGGTACAGAGTACTCTGAACACATAAGTAAAAAGCTAGATCCAAAAGCATGTAACAGATATAACTTAAAATTATCCTCTGATGAAAGGGAAGTAAAAGTGGAGGTAGTACGATATGGCTGAGTTTCCAGATAGAATATACATAGATAAAGATGATAAAGAACTCTATGAAAAAATAAAGGAAGAAGAAATGTTCCAAGACAAAGACATAGACAATAAGGACTTGTTTATTATAGCAATGGCGTATGGATTTAAGCACGAGGTGAAACGAAAGCTCGATAAAAAAGAAGGATATGTAAGAACGGAATATTTAAACCGGGAGGATTGGGGGTTAATTAATAGTGTTGCAGTGAATGATGGATTAATTGACAATTTGAACGATAGAGAAACAGTTTTAAAATTGGCCGAGGAGTATGCACACGGGGGAATAAAATTATTATGTGACTACATAGACTCCGTCCAATACGGTTCTTTTGACAGACAATTTGAGAAAGAACTGTTAGATTTATTCGATGAGCTCCAATACCACAAAGAAACCCCAGAAATTTAATTTTCTTTATATAGGTATTGTAATGAAGTCAGCTGGTGAATGTTTACTCAATTGATTAAATCTTTTAAATACAAATAACAAAAATCAAATGGAAGAAAAGGTTTGTGTTGACAAACAAACAGAAACGTAGTATTTTTCTTCATTATGAAGAAAAAGTCTTCATTTTATTCCATTCCTGGAATGACTGGAATGTGTGGCCGGCAGGAAGTTTTCTTAGGATTTGCTCCGGCCAAGGTCCTTAACAAGATCTCGTTTGCTGACGTTCTAAACGAGGACACTGGTGAAGGGTATCAGCGTCCTCGAAATAAAAGTCATAGCCTAGACTTCAAAAAATATGTCAAGAAAGAAGGAAGTTCAACCATTCCTCTTACTTTTAACCTCCGCAAAGAATTTCAGCATGCCTGGCGAATAGAAAGAAGAAAGAACGGTTCGGCAACCCTTTGCCTAGATGGAAATGCCCGGTGTTTAGCACAGGTCGATTGCCAACATCGATTAGGTGAACTTAAGGATGAAGATGTTTCATTGGCGTTCATGAGCTTTATCGGACTAGACTTAAGAGCCGAGATGGCACAGTTTGTGATAATTAATAGCAAAGCAAAAGGCTTATCATCCTCGTTAACTGACTATCATGATACTAACCTACTTAGTAATTTGGTTGAAGTAGCACCTCACCTTTATATTGCAAGAAAACTTAATGAGGATCCTGAATCCTCATGGTTTAAATTGATTAGATTTGGTGGTGAAACAACCTCTGGATTAAAAAGACGAACTTCATTTCGTATGATGCAAAAAGCCATTTCTCGCTTCCTATCTCAAACGAAGGGAATAAACCTTGGCGAAATAGATGACATCTATGCAATTGTTAGAGACTATTGGAAGGCTGTCCAAATGATTTTTCAAAAAGAGTGGAATGATCATCGCCACCATTTGATATCTAAAGGAGTAGGCCTTCATTCACTCACACGCTTATTAGCTGACATCCTCAAAACAGATAAATCCCAGAATTATTCTGTCAATTTTTTTGAGAATCACTTAGCACCCTTGAAGGATAAAATAGATTGGGGTTCAAAAGGAATGTTTGCCCATGCAGGAGGTCAGAAAGGGGTACAAGAAGTTCATGTAGTACTAAGGAGGGCAATAGGATCTTGAGAGTATTGTTGGTGGAACCAGAATATAGAAAGAATTCTACAGAAGCCAAGAAACGTGCCAAGGAAAAGGAGTTAAAGTTCCATAAGAAATTGACCGATGACGTTTTATGGTACCCACCTCTTGGACTTATGAAACTAGCCACTTTTCATAAGAGGCGTGGAGACGAAGTCAGGTTCATTTCTGGCTGCGACAAATCCCTCTTTGAAGAGCCTAATCTCTTTTCACCGGGTATCCTTTGGGACAGAGTTTACATTTCAACGCTATTCACATTTGAATGGGAAAAAACTATCGAAACCATAAATTTTTATAAGGATGCTGTTGGAGGGTCTGTTCGCAAGATTTTCGTTGGCGGTATTATGGCTTCCTTAATGCCAGATGAAATCACACAAGATACGAATGTACGACCCATACGAGGGGTAATCAATTCGCCTCAACAAATTGACCTGGAGGGAGATGAAAACATAGACCTTCTTCCTCCAGCTTATGATATTTTGGATAGAAATTTGTACGCAATAAATGACACTTACTATGCTTATACTACACGGGGATGCACGAATAAGTGCCAATATTGTGGCGTACCAACAATTGAACCATCTTTTATTGAGTATATCGATATTAAGAGGATGATTGGAGAACTCCGTAATGATTATGGTGATAAACCCAAACTTAAATTGATGGATAATAATGTACTTGCCTCTCCAAAGCTAGAACAAATTGTTGAGGATTTGTTTGATTTGGGGTATGAGAGGGGTAAATATACTAGTACGAACCCAAAGAGCTTGAGAGTAATAGATTTCAACCAAGGGTTAGACTCTTCATGCCTAAATGAGAAGACAATGTCACTTCTATCAAAACTAAATATCCGTCCAATGCGAGTAGCTTTTGATCATGTTAGAGAGAAGAAGGCTTACGAACGCGCTTTAAAAATTGCGAAAGAATATGGAGTGAAAGAGTTCTCAAATTATTTGCTTTATAACTGGAAAGACACTCCAAGAGATTTATACGATAGATTAGTAATTAACATTAAACTTAACAAGAAATGGGGTAAGGGATCCAAAAACTCATCTGCACAGATCTATAGCTACCCAATGCGATTCGCCCCCATAAAAAATATTGACGTTGGGGAATCGAACCAAAAGCGAGATTATATCCCTGCAAGTCCGAAGAAAAAACAGAATCTCATTAAATCCGCCACATGGACGAAGCGTTTCACTAGGAACGTAGAGATCATGAAAGGTGCAGCTCATGGCGCTATCTCTCCGACACCTGAGCTCGCTTGGAGAACTATTGGAGAGACATACAAGGAATTCATTGCAAATCTTTATATGCCTGAGGAACTGCTTAGGAATAGGAGTAAACATGAGAAAAGAGTTTGGAGGCACGAACCTAAACGCCCTTCCGGGACGGGTAAGGTTGAAAAGTTCAGGAGATTTATCCTTCGCCTTTTAAAAAGCCAGAATGAGGAAGCTATTGAATTCCATAATGCTGTTAGCGCAAATACTATTAAAACTATCCGAGATTACCTTCATAAATGCAAGAATAAAGAGGTAAGACAATGGTTAGAACTTTATTTGAGGAAGTAGCCGAAGTTCAGCAAAAAGCTCCATTCATTGGATATCAGATCCTTGACATCATTACTTCAGGGATGTACGACGATCCTTTAATGATTTATCGGGAGTACATTCAGAATGCTGTGGACTCGATAGATATCGCGGTTCAAGAAAGGGAGCTCCCTTCTGGTGAGGGAAGGATATCCATTTTGATTTCAGGACTACACCGTTCTGTAAGTATTGAGGATAATGGGGGAGGGATACCCGAATCAAGTGCCAAAAGAGTCCTCCTTGATTTAGGGTGCAGTCCAAAAGATGGATCTGCTCAGCGAGGGTTTAGGGGTATTGGACGGTTAGGTGGATTAGCCTATTGTGATCTGTTAAGGTTCGAGACTCGTTCTTTAGATGAGAAGGCAGTTACTGTCGTGGAGTGGAATAAGAAATGTCTCGATGATTTATCAAAGCGGACGAACCGGAAGACAAGCCTCGTTGACATTATAAAGAATATAACACGAATATTCAGTCGGAAGCCCAACGAAAAAGACCCTGAGCACTTTTTTCGTGTCCAGATGGAGAATGTTCAAAAGTTTCATTCAGATAAATTGATGAATACAAAGATGATCAGGGAATATTTATCCCAGGTGGCTCCTGTGCCCTACGACAGTGCGAAGTTTTCCTTTGCAGAAAGATTAGACAAGTATTTTTCTGTGATATCGGGATACAAAGGGTACAATGTAACCATTAATGGCGAGAGAATTTTAAGACCATACTCCAACAGAATTCAAATTTCTGATGGGGCGACTGATGAAATTGAGAATATAGAATGCTTTGAATTTACCACAACAGATGGGAAGCCGTTGGCACTTGGCTGGTACGCCAAAACGAACTTTAAAGCCTCGCTGCCTTTACATGTAACAATGCGAGGTATACGTGTAAGACACGGAAACCTTGAAGTAGGAGATGAATATTTTTTGTCTCCTTTTTTCAAAGAACGACGGTTTGCTACATGGAATATTGGAGAGATACAACTTTATGATCATAAGATTAAACCAAATGCAAGACGGGATGGGTTTGAGCAGACACCCGAATATGAAAGATTTCTAGAACAAACGACTCTGCTTGGACGACAACTTAGTACTTTTTGCAGGAGATACTCAACTGAACGAAGTTTGAAACAAAAGGTTGAAAATAGACTGGAAGATATTAACAGATTATTGAATGAATCAAATCTATTTATCGATAAAGATCATCGTCAGAATGTGATAAACCTGGTCAAGCAAGAACTGGATAAGCTCTCTCCCGTTATGAAAAACAGGAATTTCCAAAAAAATGTATCTTATAAATATGAAGAGTTAGAATCAAAACTCAAGCAATTGGAAGAAAGCTCTTTTTTCGTAGACAAGTATCTGGATGGGAGGTCCCTGAGACATATTGAGAAGAGGGAGATTGTCCAGAAATTAATTAAGCTTGTACTTAACGAATACGATAGAAGTTCTTCGGCCTATGATTTAATTCAGAAAGTGCTCACTCCGTTCTTGAAACCGATTGCTAAGAATACACTTAACACAATCCATTAGGATAGCCCCCTCATAAGAGAAATGTTTGGTCAAAATAAGCAATACACTACAGGATGATAAAAAGGTTCTATTCTGAGTGACAGGTGGTGTCTTGATAACTCATACCCGATATTAGCTACCTGACTACCGCAATAATTCTGATAAAGTCCAGAAGGAGTCTAGACATGATCCAGCAGTAGTGAGGGTATGTCCTCTAGACAATTAGAAAACCCAGTCAAAATGAAAAAATCTGTCTTGTCCGTCTTCATGGTGCCTCTCGAATGCATTTCACGGTCCTTGATTTTAAAATTCTTGTCTCGACAGGTTCCTAAAGATCCGCATCTCGAATGACAGGATGTTTGCGGATGCCTCACAGATGAACCAGCAAATCATCCTCGACAATTATCACTCACTTCAAACCATTTTCCAGAGCTATGTGAGCGTTCCTTTTTCTGCTAACTCCATCCTCGATAGCCACCGATAAGGACAACAAAAAAAAGTGAGCAATTTTACCTCTTATAATCCACCCAGAGAACTAGGAGGGCGATTTAGAGGGTGCTCACTCCGTCACTAAAGAATAAACTCTTTCCTAGAATTGTAAATTCTTACTGCCATCACCTCATCTTCAATATCACCGAAGACACGAAACCTCATTTGACGCTTCCAGGTCTTTAGATAGCTTAGCATTGCGTTGTGTGCTACGAAAAAGTAGCCATAGCCGATACCATATTTCTCATTAGCATTCTCTTTGACCTTCCCAGATAATTCATACATTCTCGTGACCGCTTCCTGAATCAAATCTTCCTTGATGCTCTGTGCCAAAGGGCTCCATCTGAAGTTTTTCCAGTACACTCTCTTGGCAGTGGAGTAAGATGTTGCAGGATCAAAATTTTCAGGATCAATGATGATCTGTTTCCTGCTATAGTTCTTAACGAAGAATCCTTGTTTCAGAACTTCCCTCGCTCTTTTTGATGACAAACCGTATTTCTCCTTGATCTCTTTGGGTGTCATCTGTGGTGGGATGAAAACTTTTTCTCTGCGGATTTCTGGGACAGAGTTCATATTCAGCCTCCTTTCGTTTTAGAATGGGAATTCTGTTGGTGAAAAGGACTTTCTTCGAATCAAATAAGGAATGGTTCTGGATCATTCAGGGAGGTAGTTCTTTGGGCAGGTTTAAAGGTTAGGGACGGTTTGGAATGAAGTGATGAATTCTAGGTCGCTCTCGAAGGATCACAGTAGAAAATTTCGACAGTAGAATTCTAATCCGGGGACACAGCA
>Ga0209777_10004553_pt1 | contig 16322 bp, 11 predicted proteins | sample FrelakmetHBP12HB_FD_187147 | JGI IMG/M metagenome (GOLD analysis project Ga0209777, IMG submission 187147) | Freshwater lake sediment microbial communities from the University of Notre Dame, USA, for methane emissions studies -HBP12 HB (SPAdes)... | ecosystem: Environmental > Aquatic >...
AAATTTCAAGTTCTAAATCTAATATTAAGAGGTTTTCAATTTCTAAATCGTATCCTTCGATAAAAGACTTAGCTAACGAACAAAGGATCCGCCTTGTTCGACAGATCTTCTCTTCGGTGACGGACCGTTACGACTTCCTGAATCACCTGTTAAGCGCCCGCCGTGATAGGGCCTGGAGACGCTTCCTGATCCATAGACTTGGGTTTTTTTCTTCCTACCGTCTTCTGGATTTGGGTACAGGGACCGGGGATGTAGGTATTGGTGCGGCCCGGCACCATTCCCAAGTAAAGGTGATCGGTTTGGATTTTGTGAGACCCATGTTGGAGGCAGCCTGGAAAAAGATAAATCAGGCGGATTTGTACAAGCGCATTTCCCTGATACAAGGTGATGCCCTGAATCTGCCTTTTCCTGACGGGAGTTTTGATGCCGTGACCGTGGCCTTTGGTATTCGGAATATGCCCGACCGCAAAAAGGTGTTGGAAGAAATGATTCGAGTGTTGGTGCCGGAGGGAAAGGTTTATTTGCTGGAGTTGACCACGCCTCAAAGCAAATGGTTTCGATGGTTGTATCTTCCTTATTTAAACCACATCCTTCCCCGCCTCTCTCGCTGGTTTACTCAAGATCCGGCCGCTTATCAGTATCTGGTGGAATCCATCCTCCATTTTCCGTCCCCGGACGATTTGGCCAAGGAAATGGAAAGGGTCGGGTTGAAGGAAATCAAAAAAATTTCTCTTTCCTTCGGGATAGCTTATTTACATGAAGGGCGTAAGTCGGAATGAATGATGATAAATCCAAAATAAATATGAATTCAAGTCGACCAAGGGATGGAAAGAACAGGGCCTTTTGTTAAAGGGTCAGGGTAATCTTGGTGAGGTCGTGCCATATTTTCAAAAAGCCATCCAGCATGATACTCATGATATCGAGGTATGGGAGTGAGTGACCAAGTTCTTTGAGGAATTAAAGAATGCTTCAGAGGAATATTCCGAGGTTTTCCTGTTTTGTCACTAAGGGTTCTTGAAAGAAAATCATCTTCGAGACTTGACTCGCTTCATGAGGCGGCATTATAATAATTATTGTTTCTATCTTGCCTTGCTGAATGGGAAAAGCTTGCGGAATTATGACCATAAACCAAAAGATATGGTTTGACGGTGTTGAAAATCATTGAGCAGTACCAAGTCAAAGGAGGTATGAGAAAATGGCGAAAAATCCGGAGATAGGATACAAAGTGGTGGGTACCATTACAGGAGTGAAGGGGAAATGTAATGCCGGCCATCAGGTGGGTGAAACGTTTGCGATCAGTTGTCACAATCCTGCCGGGTTGTGTGGATTCTTTTATCATGATATTTTTCCCACTCTATCCACTTTCCAGTTTGGAGGGAATCTCCCTTGGTGGAATGGGGACACGATTGAGGCGCAATGCCCTGATTCTTATAACCTGGTGACCATGAAGCTGGAAAGGACGAAGAGAACCTAATAATAAAATAACAAGAACACCTGAAGGAGAAGATTGACAAGAATCCGTTCGTCCCAATTACTGATGGGCAATGAAGCTATAGCCCGCGGCGCCCTGGAAGCAGGGGTGGCCTTTGCTGCCGGCGTCGGATATAGCCCTGGAAATGGGCAATCCTATTCTGGCCAACATGGTCCTCTTAGGGGCCTTAGCGGGCATCAGGGTCCTGCCTGTCGATAAGGCGGATTTTAAAAAGGTTATAGATACACGATGGGCTGAGGAGCAGGCGGCCCAGAACCTGCAAGCTTTTGCTCTCGGATTTCAATGGATAACCAGAAAATAAACTTGAACATAAATAGCGAGCGCATTCCCCGTCACGTTATCGGCGTGACTGCTTGGGTTAGCGGATCGCATATAGGTCAGGTCAAAGGCCTGACCGAACCGAACTACAAAAAATAAACCTCTACCTTGCATGGAAGATTTCCCCCACCTGTTGCAGTGAGCTTCAAAGGTTTCAAGAATTAATTAACAGGATGCGGAAAATCTCTTTTTTACAGGTTGCTCAAAAAGGTCCAGTCGGCCTCCTTGGAGGCCTTTATAGAGGTCGGCATACGGCATCCGAATGGATGCCTTCTTTTAGTTCGACAAAGTCGAACGACCGACCGACTACAAGGCGCCCGAAATTCCTTGGAGTGAGGCGTAGTTAAATCTACGTCGGAATGACAAGGGATGAGAGCAACACAGGAGATGGGCCTTTTTCAGCAACCGGTTAAAGGATCAATCAATGTCTGAAAATTCTACAACCAATAATCAACGCAAAAAAAAGGGGATCATTATTCTCGTTGGTATCGGAGTGTTGGGACTGTTGGTGGGAATCTTTGCCTATCGCTATACCCAAACGCATATCACCACCGATGATGCTTATGTGACCGGCTCTATCTATTCCATAAGTTTTCGGGTCCCAGGAACGGTAGCTAAAGTGAATGTCCATGATAATCAAATGTTGGAAGCCGGACAGGTGATCGCCACTCTGGATCCAACCGATTATGAGGTGGCCTATAAACAGGCCTTGGCCAATTTGGAATCGCTCAAGGCCCGCTGGGCTTCGGCTCAAATGGCTGTGCCTTTAGAATCGGAACAGACCCAGGCACGGGTCAGCGAATCTACGGCCGGAAAAGGGGTCTCGGAAAAAAATTTATTGGAGGCCCAGGAACAATTAAGAAGGGCCCAAGAAGAGACCAAGAGCCTCAAGGCCATTATGGACAAAGCCGCCTTGGATCGGAATCGCTTTCAAAACCTCTTCGGCCTCCAGGCCGTTTCCAAACAACAATACGATGAAGCCCTGATGCAATATCAGGTGGCTGAGGCCCGCTATAATGCCGCCCTGGCCGGACAGCAGGCCCTGCAAAAGACCATCGAGTCTGTTAGAGAACAAATTAACAGGGCCAAGGCCCAGGTTGATCTGGCCCAAACCGGAAACCAGTCGGTCAAGATCAAGCAACAGGCAGCCGTAGCAGCCAAGGCCGAATTGGCTTTGGCCGAAGCCAAGCTGGAACAGGCCCGCCTTCAGTTAGCCTATACCCAGATCAAGGCGCCGGCCCGGGGACACATAACCAAAAAGAATATTGAAGTTGGAAACCAGGTCCAGGCCGGACAGCCTCTCATGGCCCTGGTTCCTTTGGAAGGCCTGTGGATCGTGGCCAACTATAAAGAAACTCAGCTTACGCGGGTGAAAACCGGTCAGAAGGTTAGGATCAAAGTCGATACCTTTTCGGGGAAAAAACTCCAAGGACGTGTGGAGAGCATCATGGCCGGAACAGGCTCGGCCTTTTCCATCTTCCCACCGGAAAATGCTACCGGCAATTATGTCAAGATCGTTCAGAGGATTCCGGTGAAGATTATTTTAGATCAAAACAAAAAGGACCTCCCTCAACTGCGGGTCGGCATGTCGGTCATCCCGACCATCTTGATTGAAGAGTAATGGATTTTTTTAAAAGTAAGGTCCAATTGATAGGACCTCTCGTCTCCCATTTTTTTTCGAAGTCATCAAGAGTAATCTTCCCACAATGAACTCAATCCCTTCGTCTGTTCCGGTAATTAACAAATGGCTGGTCACCTTAACGGTCATGCTTCCGACTATTATCGAGATCATTGATATGAGTGTGGCCAATGTGGCCCTGGCTCATATTCAGGGCAGTGTGAGTGCCGGTCTGGATGAAGTCACCTGGGTCTTGACCTCCTATCTGGTCTCCAACGCAATCATCATTCCCATCACCGGCTGGCTGGCCGGAACCTTCGGACGAAAAAAATATCTGATCTTTTCCCTGGGGGTTTTTACTTTCAGCTCCTTTATGTGTGGGGCGGCCCCCAATCTGGAGAGTTTGATTTTTTTTCGAGTTTTACAAGGGCTCGGAGGCGGAGCCCTCCAACCCCTGGCCTTGTCCATATTACTGGAGACCTTTCCTCCCAGGGAACACGGCATGGCCATGGCCGTGTATGGTATCGGGGTGGTTTTTGGCCCGATCCTTGGTCCTTTGATGGGTGGCTACATAACGGACACTGTGAGTTGGCGATGGATCTTTTATATTAATTTGCCTTTGGGGGCATTGGCCGTCTTGATGGTCTTTCTGTTCATCTTCGATCCACCCTATATCAAAAGCACGGAGACTCGTATCGATTACTGGGGTTTGGGTTTATTAACCATAGGCCTGGCCTGTTTGCAGATTGTCTTGGATCGAGGGGAAAAGGACGCCTGGTTCGAATCCGATTTTATCCTCTGGCTGTCTATTATCTCGGCCGTCTGTTTGTTATTGTTTATCGTTGTCGAGTTACGGGTCTCTTATCCGGTGGTGGATCTTCGCATTTTTAAGCATCGTTCTTTTAGTTCCGGCAATATGATCATATTCTGGGGTTTTTTTTCTTTTTTCGGCAGTATTGTTTTAATGCCCATCTTTTTGCAGAATCTGATGGGGTATACGGCTTTCCTGGCCGGATTGGTCTTGGGGCCGGGGGGGTTGGCCACTCTCTTTTTGATGCCTCTGATAGGAAGATTGGTTGGACGGGTGGATTCCAGGTTTATGTTAAGCTTTGGCATGTTCATTAATGCTTATGCTTTGTTGCTGATGTCTCATTTTAATCTGGGAGTAGATTTTTGGACCATCATCTGGACCAGAATCGTCCAGGGGATCGGGATCAGCTTCTTTTTCGTTCCGTTGTCCACCTTGACCTTGTCAAGCATACCAAAACCTCAAATGGGCAACGGCTCGGCTATCTTTAATCTCCTCAGGAATTTGGGGGGGAGTTTCGGGGTAGCTTTTATCACTACTATCTTGTCACGTCGGGCCCAGTTTCATCAACTTCATCTGACCGAAGGATTTTCCATTTTTGATTTCAGATTGCAGCAGGCTGTTCCGAATATACAGGAATTTCTGCAAAGAGGGGGAATAGAAGGGACAATGGCCAAGCGAGGGGCCCTGGAAATCCTCTATGGGCAGCTTCAGAGACAGGCGGCCATGTTGAGTTTTAACGATGTGTTTTATCTGCTCTGTATATTTTTTCTCTGCCTGGTCCCTTTGGTCTGGATCATCCGCCGGAGTGCCACGGTGATGGTGGGGGAGGGGGGCTAAAAATTTTGGATTTTCGATTTTGGATTGTGGATTGGGGAATGCAATTCAAAGACTGAAATTATTGACTACCCTCCTGTCAACCGAAGTGCCCCAAACGATATGTGACCATACAAACAGCATCAGCGCATATCGTGATTGGAGGTTTAACCTACAAGTCGTTGCCCGAGAACTGTGGTGAATGTAATGATTACGGATTGAAAGCGAACATCGATATGGCATATTGCTGGGCCAGGTAGGGGGTCGAGCCCATATATTTTTTATAAACCGGACGCAATTTTGGTTATCTTCATCCCCATATCTTCCCCCGAAATCGTGATTGCCTCAGTTCTTTTCACTGCATAGAACACAATCTAACTTGTACTCTCGCTCATTTCGGATGGCGTTATACCGCTTTACATGTCCAAAATCCCCAACCAGGCATTCCTCTATTTTTTTGCGTGCATACGGGTCGATTTTGCATCCGAAATAGACCGCACTAAGTTCTTGAGGATGAAGTCTTATCAATTCTACCAAGATCTCCTTTCCGTCTTTGTCCGTTGGAATGATCGGGTTTTTTATGTCATATGGTGGTATGAAAACCCTCCACTCCTTCTCGTATGCCCAATGTTGGCTTTTTGATAGAAACTGGTCATAGAAAAAACCGTCATAGTTCAAAGGAGGACCTTGTCCTGTCTTCGACTTTAAGAATTTATCTAATTCTGCGAGTACAGGAGGCTTATCTACATACCTGACCTTTCTCGCAGCACATAGGGGAAAATCCCGTTCCTCTAAACATTCGAATTCCAATACAACCCCACTGTGATCTTTAGCGTAGTGTGCCCACATCAGTAGATTGTCATTTTCCTCAGCCACACAAAAAACCCTTGAAGCCTTCACTACTCTTTGAAACCATAGATTCAGGTTCTTAGACTCATTCTCCTTAAGTACTGACTGCTCTTCTAAAAAGTTTTTAGTCTGCTGTTCAAGCATTTCAATTGACATTACCGGACTAATTCTGTTTAACCTTCTCAAAAGCATTAAGTTCTCAAAATCCGACTGAGGATTCACACAGGTAGGCTCTTCTTCAGATTGGATGAATCTAAAGAGTTCTTCCCTGAAAGCCTTATTGTACTCTGACAGAGTAAAGCCATAATCAACAGTTGTTTGAACGTCGAAGGATCATTGAAAAGCACAGGCGAACTGTACTTCAATGTCTGGTTTTGTAAGATTGTTAATGCGGTTTCTGCGGTCACGTACTTGTAGAAAAACCTTCTGTCGTGAATCATCTGATTTCCCCAAGGGCCTTGACATTGTTCTGAAACATGCACATGATCAGTGTGTGTAATCTTGGGACTGCATACCTATTCAATTTTCTTCCACTCCAAACAAGTTACGAAATAAGTATGCTGTCCCCGGAATTCTTATTATATCTTATAAGCTTTCTGCTCAACGAGATGCTTCACCAGTCGCGTTTTTTACACGGTCTGGTGGAAGCCGTTGTAATGTGATTCTAATACAGTAACCATTTGTATTTTTTTAAGGCCAAATCATCAGGTACTTCCTTTAATGATTCGACTACGAGAACATCCCAATCACTCCAAAATGATCCAGTTTGATAACGAAAAGTGACGTTTGGTTTCTCACGATATATTTCTACGAAATGTTCTTCAAATAAGTCCGGTGCCTCTCTCTCCCAATATATTTTCAATCCTTGAATGTCTTTTGTGGTTTTTTCGATTACAATTAACTGATATCTGAATGGAGTACCTTCGAATAAATATATGCTTTTAATGGATGATTTAAATGGACAGTGACTTGCAACAAGAGCAATATGCTTTTTAAGGGTAGCAGACCGGAGTGCAGGGAAAAAATCAGGTACGTTAACATGAAAAAGCTCTAACATTTTGTCAGTTATTGGAAGCGCAAAAAATCTGCTTTTGTTTTTTTTATACGAATAAACCATATAAACAGGAATGAATATTGCCCCACTTAAATAAAAATAGTTAAGGGGTTTTTCAGCAGCAAGTCTTAAGAAATTACTTACCAATGTCTCAATAGCCTTCCAAGCGGCTTCAAATGCTAAAAATTCCAAAAGTCTTGAAAGCATAGGCTATCCTCCACAAGATAGCACCGAGTTTTGATAAAGGTCAATTGTTACAGATACGGCTTTGGGGAGCTATCCTATCCCCATGATTTATTTATCACACAACGATACGGATCAGCGGCCGCGCGTTAGCTCGGTCCGCTGCAACCGTTGGGTTGGGCAGCACCTCAAGGCGTCTTCGAGGTATTCCATGGACCTATCGAAAACTCTAGTCGATAACGATATCGATGATCGAGAAGAACGATGGCCGCGTACGAGTTCCAAATCCTCTCCTTGTCGCTCAGAAATCGCTGAACATCCGAGGCTGATGAGGACCTTGGCTGCTCTCGTTCGATTACTTTAAAATGGACAGTCACATTGGCCTTGTCGTGGGGGGAATGAAGATCGGTAGGTTGATCGCCAACCATGGGCCTAGCCAGTTGTCGAGAGCACCTTTCTCTTTAACAAACAACTGGACCTCAGATGCTTCGCGAACCGAGTAGTCGCGATCGGTCGTGTTCTCTACCCGGTAGAAGAAGACAGGGTTTTCCTTCCCTGGGTTGCCTTCCATGTGAGCCACATTAAACTTGGCCTGTAACGCACTTGAGTCCCAGCGGTCACGTTGTGAGTGAGCATGCCACCAAGCTCCCAGGATGAATCCAACCAAGGCTGATACCAAGACGAGGGCTGTTACACTGGCACTGACTACCTTTCTCCGCATCTCTCTCCTATCTGCTCAACATTATTTTTTATGTTAATGCGATTTTTTCTTGAAAGGCAGGAGCTTCCTGGTCTTTTATAACTCACTATAGGTCCTAAAAAACCCCCAATTTGATTCCTTTTTGCAAGAAAATATTACTATTATCATTGTTATATCGCTTATACTTAATTAATAAATAAAATTATCCGCCGTTCGTGGACAGGATTATCAAGCATCAATTACGATTTCTAATATACACTACTGTCAAATTTTTAGAAATGAAGAGTGAAGAAGCCATCAAGTTTCCTCGAAAATTGCCTCACCGCACTGAATTCAACCATAACACAAGTCAACGGAATGGAATAGAGAAAAGCATGAAATATTACCAGTTGTAATGGTGAACCTTAATCCTCCCGTATTCACGTGGCCCGGTCAAGTTCCTTCCTCACGGCCAGTCCCAGTTTCTCTGTGATATAGGGTTTTTTCACGTATGCCCCCGCCCCAAGTGCCTGGGCGGCATGCACCCGATTCGACTCCGAAAAACCGCTGACAATAATCGCCTTCTGTTTCGGGTGAATCTCAAGAATGCTTCGGTAGGTGTCCAGCCCGTCCATACCGGGATCCATAATCATGTCCAGAACTATGAGATCAACCCGATGCTCCTTGACGTAGGCGATTGCCTCCTCACCGCTGGAGACGCTTGTGACGCTGTAATTCAGTTTCCGGAGCATACTGGCCGCCAGATCGCGCTGCCCCTTGACATCATCCACAACCAGAATTGATTCCCCTTTGCCTAGGTATTCGGAAATTGATATAGAAACGGCTTCAGCGGAGATGTCTTCCCTCGTTACGGGAAAATATAGGGTAAAGGTACTTCCTTTTCCTTCTTCACTCTGAACATTGATGTAGCCATGATGATCCTTCACTGTCCCCCAGACTACCGCCAGCCCCAATCCCGTTCCACTTCTCCCCATGACCTTCTTCGTATAAAACGGCTCAAAGATGCGTTTCAGATCAGCCGCCGGTATGCCTTCCCCCGTATCGGATACGGAAAGAACAACATAATCTCCCTCCCGGACTTCATCATATCCCTGAATCGGCTTGTCCAGATATTGATTGGCCGTTTTGATGGTTAGGATGCCGCCTTTCGTCATGGCCTCACTTGCATTGGAAATCAGATTATATAACGTCTTGACGAGATGTACGGAAGAACCGGAGATGTTCAGCAGGTCCGGTTCAAGATCGATCTTGATCTTTACCGAAGAATGGTAGGAAGATAGTTTCTCAAACTCCGGTGACTGTTGACAATCAGCGATGATCTTATTCAGATTAAGAACCTCTCTGCCGGAGACTCCTCTTCTCGCCAGGGTCAGTAGATCCTGAACAATCGCAGCAGCCCTTTGTCCCCCGTTCATAATATTCACGAGACTGGGTCTGATCGAACTTGACTTATCCGCTTCCATCAGGAGCATTTCCGCATAGCCGACGACAATGCCCAGAACATTGTTTAGATCGTGAGCAACGCCACCCGCCAGGGTGCCCAGGGCTTCCATCTTCTCCGCCCGTTGCAGACGCTCTTCCAGCCTTCGCTTCTCCTCCTCCACCCGCTTGCGCTCGGTGATGTCGATAAAACTTTCAACATAACATTCCTTTCCCTTGATGGTAATAGGATAAACGGTTTTCAGGATGTCTTTTGGCTGTCCATCAGCATGGATGAGCTTACGTTCAGAGTGTTCGACGCTTTGACCGAGATCTTTGACCGGACATTTGCCTATCTGGGCAGGACAAACCAATGAGTGACAGATTTGTCCTATAATCCTCTCTTTGGGTAGCCCGGTCATTTCTATGGCAATCTGATTAGCTTCAATAATAATCTGAGAGTCCCTTTCAATGATGAGAATCCCGGCTCCTACTGTATTGAAGATTGCCTGTAGTTTTGTCTCGCTTTCGCGTATCGCCTCCTCCACCTGCTTGCGGTCGGTGATGTCTTTAATCACTCCGTCGTACGATATGATTCTCATCTGGGGGTCAAACTGCTGGATGGTCGTATCACTCACCCAGCGAATCTGTCCATCTTTCCGCACAATGCGGTGTTCGATGGGCTGGATTGCCTTCCCCGCAAGAATCTTCTGAACTCGTTCAATGACCTGTTTACGTTCCTCCGCTACGACCATGCGTATCCAGAGATAGGGATCGGCCACAAACTCCTCTGCCGTATATCCCGTCACCACTTCGCAGGCCTCGCTGTGCCTTGTCTCCACGACCTGTCCATCCCGGATGCGCACCGTGTAGAGATAGTCGGTCAACCCCTCGGTGATACGCCGGTAGCGCTCCTCACTCTCCCGCAGTGCATCCTCGGCCTGCTTGCGGTCGGTGATGTCTGTATGAACTCCTATAAGCCCAACAATCCTTCCGATATCATCCTTAATCGCGTCTGCGCGTAGAAGAACGGCGAACCTGTGCCTGCTCTTTGATATCATCTCCACCTCGCCGTTCCATGACCCTCCACTTATAATTGTATCGAAGACCTTACGGGCAACAGTCTGATCCGTATAGGCCGCGGGCCCCCCGCCACCAGCTTCAAGCTCCTCAGCAGTATATTCAAACAGATCGGTAAATGCCTTGTTTTGATAGAAATGGTGTCCTTGGGGATCTGACATCCCGATTGCATCACTTGAGCTTTCGACTGCTTTCCTAATGGCAAGAAGCACATTCTCTATGCGTTTCCGTTCGGTAATGTCTTCAAGTGTTTCCAGGGCGCCGATTAAATCTCCCTTAGAGTTCCTGATGATCGCTGCAGTAAAACGCAACCATCTCCCTCCCTCGCCCAATGCAGGGAAAAAGTCTGTAGCCTCGTATGCCCCCTCTAATAATTTGGATTTCGTATACTTGCCTTCATACCATTGAGAAATTACATCGATCTCTCCGTCCACCAGCAAATCAGCCAAGCAAGGCCTTTTTTCACTGTAGAATGCTTTCCAGTGTTGGTTTGTGCCCATTATCTCCTCAGTTCTGATTCCACTCATTTCCTCAAGTGTTTTATTCCAATACATTACCTTGTGGTCTTCACCAATAACAAAGGCAGGAATGGGTGAACCTTGGAGAATGTTATTCAACCTTTGCTCACTCTCCCGCAGCGCCTCCTCCGCCTGCTTGCGGTCGGTGATGTCCTTAATCACTCCGTCGTATGATATGAGTCTCATCTGGGGGTCAAACTGCTGGATGGTCGTATCACTCACCCAGCGAATCTGCCCATCTTTCCGCACGATGCGGTGTTCGATGGGCTGGATTGCCTCGCCCGCAAGAATCTTCTGAACTCGTTCAATGACCTGTTCACGTTCCTCCGCTACGACCATGCGTATCCAGAGATAGGGATCGGCCGCAAACTCCTTTGCCGTATATCCCGTTACCACTTCGCAGACCTCGCTGTGCCTTGTCTCCACGACCTGTCCATCCCTGATGCGCACTGTGTAGAGATAGTCGGTCAACCCCTCGGTGATACGCCGGTAGCGCTTCTCACTCTCCCGCAGTGCATCCTCGGCCTGCTTGCGGTCGGTGATGTTTTCAACGGTGCCTTCATAACAGAGAATCTTGCCGTTTTCATCATAAACAAAACGGGCATTTACAGATGCCCAGAAGGCGCTCCCGTCCTTTCTCTTCAGTTGCACTTCAAAACCTGTGATTATGCCCTTTTCGTGAAGAATACGGAGAAGCTCAAGGCGATCATAAGGATTCAAATAAACCTGTCTGCCAATATCGGTGATTGTCTCTAGAAATTCCTCAGGAGAACTATAGCCGTATATGCGGGCGAGTGGAGGATTGACGGTAAGATATCGTCCTTCAGGTGTTGCCTGGTAGATACCTTCAACGACGTTCTCGAAAATGGAACGGTATTTTATTTCGGCCTGCTGCAGCGCCTCCTCAAACCGCTTGCGCTCGGTTTCTGATTTTTCGAGTTCAGCAATCCTCCGGCGAAGATCTTCCAACTCCGGGATCAGTTGCTCTTTGGTCTTCCTGTTATCGTTCATTCTTTAAATCTCCAGTTGAGGCATTCACAATAAAAAACCCCACCTCTCTATTGAGAAATGGGGTCTATTATTCTTTCATCGACACTCCCTTGGATAAAGGTTGCCAAAAAGAAAGTTTAATTAATTTACTAAAGATTTCCTACCATTTAATTGTTAATAAGTCAATAAATTTCAAGTCACTTTTGTTAATTACCGTTTGAAGTGACGTATTTTATTCAAAATGACAAGTTTGAGGATTTCAGAAAGCTAATCCCCATCATCCAACCAGTGGATTTCGAACCGTTAGTCCGGGAAAGCGGCCAAAGTCCCTATCAACTGTCCACAACTCATCTAACCGTGGTGCAGACACAAGATGCTCTTTACTTTGATCTTCCATCGCATAGACCTCTTAAGAGAATTGATTACCAATAGAAGTTTATACTATAGTAGAAGTATAAAGTTCTTCTCCCAATTCATTGGGTAAAAGGTCTCATCCTGATCTTCACCCCTTATCCCGTTTTAAATCCAATTGAAATCCTTTTTCTCTAAATAGCTTGAGGCAGACATCGACCACCTCCGGGTCATAGAGAATGCCCCTGTTCTTTTCTATTTCTTCAAGGGCTATATCTATTCCAAAGGCGGGCCGGTAGGGACGGTGAGAGGCAATGGCTTCAACCACGTCGGCCACGGCCAGTATTCGTGCCTCAAGAAGGATTTGCCCATCAGTGAGGGCGTTGGGGTATCCGGAACCATCGAAGCGCTCATGGTGTTGAAGCACTGTTTCGGCTATGGGATAGGGCAGTTCAACATCTTTTAATATGTCATAGCCTTTCTGGGAGTGAATGCGGATGAGTTTTATTTCTATATCGGTCAGCTTGGTGGGTTTGCTCAGTATCTCGGCGGGTATCGACAACTTCCCGATATCATGGATAGCGCCGGCCATACGGATATTGTCGACCCTGTCCTTCGATAATCCCATCTCCTGGGAGATTACCCGTGCCAGGCTCGACACCCTCATCTGGTGGCCCGAGGTGTAAGGGTCTCTTATCTCGATGGTTGATGATATGGCCTGGATGGTACCGATTAAGCTCTTTCTCAACTTCTCCAGGGTTTGTTTGAGTCCTTCTTCGGCTTGCTTGCGCTCGGTAATGTCTTCAAGTGTTTCCAGGGTGCCGATTAAATCTCCCATAGAGTTTCTGATGATCGCTGCAGTAAAACGCAACCATCTCCCTCCCTCACCCAATGCCGGGAAAAAGTCTGTAGCTTCGTATGCCCCCTCTACTAATTTGGATTTCGTATACTTGCCTTCATACCATTGAGGAATTACATCGATCTCTCCGTCTACCAACAAATCAGCCATGCAAGGCCTTTTCTCACCATAGAACGCTTTCCAGTGTTGGTTTGTGCCCATTACCTCTTCAGTCTTGATTCCACTCATTTCCTCAAGCGCTTTATTCCAATACATTACCTTGTGGTCTTTGGTAATAACAAAGGCAGGAATGGGCGAACCTTGGAGAATGTTATTCAACCTCTGCTCACTCTCCCGCAGCGCCTCCGCCGACTGGGCTGTTTTATAATTCACGATGAGGGGTATGAAGATAAAGGTGCAGATCAATATGGTCACAATCACGCCGATTAACCTGTACACAAAAATCCTTTCCGTCGGATTCATAAGCACAATCGACCATCCCTGCGGATCAATCACCTTGCGAGAAACAAGATAACGTTTTCCGTTTAAGGTTATATCCGTCCTATCGGTAATTTCCTGTGGCATGACCGCCTTGAACGGTTTTTCGCCGAACTGTTTGGATGCGAGCAATGCCCGCTCGGTTTCCTTGCTTATGGGCCACAGGCTCTTAACGAGCATCTCTTTCTTGTTGGAGAGAAAAATAATGCCTTGGGGATTTATGAAAAAAAAGTCGGAATACCCGCTTAAATTTGCTTCGATGTCATCGAGGTCTTTTTTCATCGTTGCAACGCCAATAATGGCGCCTTTGCCATTCCGAATAGGATAGCTTGTATAGAATCCTCTCTTCAGAGACGTAACCCCCAGGGCAAAATAACGCCCTGCGTTACCGCTTATCGCCTGTGTAAAATAAGGACGGAACTGATAAGATTTCCCAACAAAGCTGTCCGGATCATTGCGGTTTGATGAAGCGATCGTCTTTCCCGCGCTATCCATAAGATAACTGACGGAAGCTCCCATAGCTGAATTGTAGCGATCCAAGACAGAGTTAGCGCGAGCTATGTCCTGATCTTTACCGGAAATGAGGGCGGGAGAAATCCAGGGAGAACCAGACATAGCCCTCGCGGCTCCTGCGAGTTTTTTCAATTCGTCGGTCAAATGGGTCGATAACAACGTTATTGTCGCTTCATTTTCTTTGACGATTTCCTGTCTGGCCATGTCGCCTAAATATCCCACCGCAAACCACCCCGCGCCGACAACAACAGACATGAAAAGCAGAGAAAACATCAACCATTTGTGACGTGATTCATATTTGTTACTCATGACATTCACCTTTAATTAAACCGTATCATTCCGCCCACCAACTTTTTAGGCTAACAACACCACAAACTTATCGAACAATTCCTTTTGAAAATAGTTGCTCATCTCATCCTTCATCAGCCGCAGGGCATTAAAGGTTTGCATCTTCTGCCGGTAGGGACGGTCCGATGTCAAGGCATCGTAGACATCGGCGATGGAGCAGATCCTTCCGTAGATGTGGATCTCTTCGCCGCGAAGCCGTTTGGGATATCCTGTCCCGTCGTTCCTCTCATGGTGTTGCAGAAGGATCGTCTTACACTCCTCGGTCACCTGGCGGGCCTCCTGCAGGATCTTGAAGCCCTGAGACGGGTGCTGGCGCACCACGTCCATCTCCGCATCAGTCAACCGTCCGGGCTTATTGATGATCTCCAGAGGAATACCCACTTTACCGAGGTCATGGAGGAAGAAACCGGCCCCCAATTCATGCATGTCATGGGCATCCAAGTTCTGAAAGACATTTTTGGCCAGGCAAATACCAAAAAAGCCGACGTTCACCGAATGGGTATAGGTGTTAAAATCGTGACTGATGATCCGCAACAGGAAATTGGAGGTCTCCTTCTCGGCCAGGATCATGTCGACGATCCCGACGATTGCCCCCTTTGCCTCCCCGATATTCTTGGTTGTCGGCTGTTCGAGGACGTCACTGATCATCTCGACGGAGCGCATATACACAATCTTCACCTTTTCATCCGGGGGGAGTGTCTTGTCGGAAACGGCCTCTTTGATCGACTCGACTACCATATGCTGGGACTTCTTTTCAGCATCCGTGCCGTCGGTATCCAGCTTACTGCCCGCATCCAGCTGAGAGTCCGCCCGTTCAGGCCGATATTCGGGCGAATCGGGGTCCAACCCGCTCCGGGCGAAATCAACCATTACCGACTTTATACCAGCTTTCCGCATTTTCTCTATCTGGGATGGTGACGAAATCCGAAAGCGGTTGACCAAGAAAGGGTGTTCATCCCAGGATACCGGCATGATGACATACATGCCGACCTGAAGTTTGTTCGTATCGATTTTCTGGCGTTTCTTTGCGGAAGGCATAGGAATATGTTTCCTTTCTAGAGGGCTGGAGACGGTCTCTAGTTTCCTTTGTCCCCTTTCTGAACGTACATCAACCAATCCTGAGTATGAAAAAACCTATAAGGTGGCCATCCGTGGGACTGACGTAGGGATGAATTATTGTTCCTGTCCGGATTACAGCATCAATAATCTGGAGACCTGTAAACATATCGAATGCACTCTAGCCAATCTCATGAAAAAACGGGGGGCCAAAAAGGCCTTTCAAAAAGGGTATACTCCAACTTATAATCTATCCGGATGAAACCGGTTGCTCCAAAACCTTAAGGATGATCTCGTCTAATTTTTTTATAGGGAACGGTTTTTGGATTATCCCCAATATGCCGGACCTAAATAGCTCATCGACCTCGTTTTCAACATTACACCCTGTTGAAACGATGACCCGAACGTCTGCCCGGACTTTTTTAAGCGAATCGAAACATTGCTTTCCGCTTAGGTTGGGCATGTTTAAATCGAGTATGACCAGATCCACATCTTCATGGTGCTGGGTGAAATATTCAATTGCCTCTAATCCGTCAGAAAAGGAGGCCACGCGATAGCCGAGTTCTTGGAGAAGTAGGGTCTGCGTCTCGAGAACTATTTTTTCGTCGTCCACAATTATAATATACCCTCTGGGCCGGGGAGGTTCAACTGTTGACCCTTCAGAAGTCGGGAGGGCCTTTATGTCCTTTGCCAATAGGAAATAGAGTAGAAAGATGGAACCGATCCCTTTGGTGCTTTTGACTTCTATTAACCCCTTGTGCATCTCCACAATCCCATCCACACAGGCCAACCCCAATCCTGTCCCTTTACCGAGGCTCTTGGTTGTAAAAAAGGGTTCGAAAATTCGATTCAAGATTTCCTGATCCATGCCAA
>Ga0209777_10004554_pt1 | contig 16321 bp, 12 predicted proteins | sample FrelakmetHBP12HB_FD_187147 | JGI IMG/M metagenome (GOLD analysis project Ga0209777, IMG submission 187147) | Freshwater lake sediment microbial communities from the University of Notre Dame, USA, for methane emissions studies -HBP12 HB (SPAdes)... | ecosystem: Environmental > Aquatic >...
AATCTATTGCTGTGGTGGATGCCTGGCGGATGGGTAAAAACCCGCAAACCAAAAAATATTCAAGACAATTAGGTAAAATCGGATTTGTGTGTCTCCCAGTTGGCAGTCCTTTTGTGTTAAAAATATTAGACAAAGAAACCCTGCCTGTTAATCCTGAAGACCTGAATAACTGGTTTGTAACAGAGCTATTCAGTGAAGGCCTAGGGTAAACGCAAGTTATATGAGGATAATGGTATTGGTTGCAAAACTCGTAGTTAGTATCATATAAAACCTGATGCGCTAGTTATCACCTGATAATGGGGTTGAGATTATATTCATCGTTAGTAGAAACACTGGATAGGCAAATGGTAAAAAGAACGTAAAAAAGATAATCAGCTTTTTGAGGTAAAGAAGAGAAATGTTTAGATAACTCTAGCCTGTGATGTTTATGAGTTGGTTTGGTCAAAAGGTAACAAGAAATGAAAAACAACCGGAAGTCACCCAGCGTGTGTTTGATTTTTAACGCAAATCAGCCCGTGTACTTTAATACAGCCATGGCATTAAGACATAATTCTATTGGCACGACTGTATTATGCCTGGGATATCGGTCTCAACGAAATAAGGAAGTATTGACTGACGGCACTGTTGTAAAAAAAATCAGGTGGGACGGGATTTACTCTTCACCTTTTTATTCCATTCTAAATCCCCTAACTAGAATCCGGCTTACTATCGCAGCCTTAAATGAAAAAGCCGATGTTTATTACGGCTATACCCTGTTCACTTTATTAACCTTACTGGCCCTTAAATTATGTGGGAAAAAAGTGATCTATTGTATCGGCGATGATGATCCGTCTAATTTTGCCCATGTCACTAAAAATATACTGCATGTTGGATTTATTGCCGGCAGCGTTGAAAGATTTTTCCGCTGGTTTGAAAATTCGGCGCTTAAAAAATGCGATTATGTGATTACCAATACGGAATCTCTGCAAAATAGCCGAAAGAGATATACTTCAAATATTAGGACTATTTATTTATGTCCTAATCAAGCTTTTAATCCATCTAATACCGATGCGCAGTTAATTGAAAAATACAAAAACTATGATATCATCGTCTATTCCGGAACTGTCACTTTCCAGAGTTCATTGCTTAAGATATTAGAGGCGTTTGAGTTGATAAAACAAAAACGCAGCACGGTTCTGTTATTGCTTGTTGGGGGCATCGAAAAATCTGAGGAAGCCAAGATTCAAGAGCTACTGAAAAATAGAGGAAATGTTATCTTGACCGGATGGCTGCCCAATACAGAAATGCCCAAATATATAAATTTGGGGAAAGTCGGTTTGGCCATTGTCAACCCAATAAGTTATAGTTATATCATTAGTCTTCCCAATAAAGTCCTGGAACAAATGGCTTGCGGATTGCCCGTGGTAGTGCCGCAGGGTTTTCCAGAGATAGAAAAAATAATCAGAGAAGCCCGGTGTGGATTATTGGTTAATGTATATGATACGTGCCAAATAGCGAAAGCTACACTCGATTTGTTGGAGAATAGTCAGCTACGGAAGGAAATGTCTGCCAATGCTCTGGAATATATTAGACGACAGCATAATTTGGAGCTATTTGAAAAAGACATCATGGGAGTGACCAGGTTGGTATTGAAAACTAAGGAAGAGAAAATTGAAACCGTTAAAATCCGAAAATAAACTTGGAAACCCCATATTGCAACGGTTTGTTAAGCTATTTCCATTCGGATTAATTTTTGTTGCCATTGTGGGATTTATAGCGGCTTTAAAGTTATTGAGCTTTGCGGTGGCTATGAGTAGCTTGTTATATGTCATTCCGATTTTGTTGGCCGCGGTCTTTTTATTAATCAGAAAAAATGATTCCACGTGGCCGGTAGTCCGGACTTATATCAACCAAATCCCTTTTCAGCATCTATTCTTGATATACATATTGTTATACCTGATCAGTACCATAACATTGATCTCTACATCCTCCAGACCTTTTGGCTATTTCCTTTTTACCGGCCTTATTTCGGCCACTATCTTTATGCAAATCATTTGTGAAAGAGCTAAGTGGACAGACTATCTTATCATCCTGGAAATAATCGCGGTGTCGCTGAACATGGTCTGGGGTGTCGACCTTAAATATCCCCTCTATTTTGGGTCTACTGATACGCTGGGACATTTAAACCTAATCGAAGGCATTTTAAGTAGTTTTCATACGTTTAACTTCGATCCCAGTTATCAAAATTTTCCGTTGTATCATATTTTCATCGCGATGGGTTCTAAATTAACCGGACTCTCCTCTATAACGTCCTTATTTGTTTTTATGGGTCTGGCCTGGCAGATTGGTATAATTATATGTTTCCTTATTTTGCAGAAATTGATTAACTCCAGAAAAATGGCGCTGATAGGATGTTTACTTTTTGCCTTCAATACACAGGAAATTAGCTATGGGGTGTATCCTGTAACTCGCTCTCTGGCCTTTGTGTTATTGCTGTGCTGGCTGTATCTGATTATCAATAAAAAGAAACCGATGTATTTAATTTTATCGGTTCTGATGATGTGGGCTTTGATATTAACGCACCATGTCACCGTGCTCTTTGCACTCCCGCTATTACTCTTCATCTATCTCTGTCAAAAATTAGTGCGGACGCCATCACGCAATAAATTACCGCTTTTACCAGTTATTATTTTATTCGTGAGTTTCTTCTTTTATGTTTTTTACGTAGCGGCAGCCTTTACGAATTATGAAATACCTGGTTGGCTGCATAGTATTTTTACGGCTAAAACCGAGGTTGTGGCTGACCTGACGACAAAGCACCAATTAGGGTCCGCTAATGGTATCATCTACTATTCCTTTTTATTTGTATATTTCTTTATCGGAATGGGATGTATTCTGCGCTCCATAAAATTTACCACCCGGCATTTAAGCCTTGTTGGGCTAGCCCTGGCGAGTTTAGCTTTTATAATTGTTTTTATACCCGGACCGATGGATATGCTGCCCCAATCAAAATCAGCTTTACTCTATAGGTTCCCGCTACTGGTTTCGCCTTTGATCATCCTTATGACGACTTTTGGAGTCGTGTATTTAATGAATTTAGAAGCAAATTCGTGGCGTTCGCTGACCCGGAAAATACAAATACCTGTTTTATCCATCCTATTGGTGGGAGCTTCAGTTTTTTACTCCATGATATGTGGAGGCAACGGTAGAGACTATCCCTATTTTGTATATCCGGCGACCACAAGCAGTGAGTATTTTACGGAACAGGAAATGCAATCTTTTTCATTTATCCAAAAGGATGCTGACACGGCACTAACCTTATTCGGGGATTATGAGACAATACGTAATGAGTATAACTTCTATGATTTCAGTTCAAAGGAAGTATTAAAAAGCGCCAACACCCACTATATTACTCAAGAAGGTTATATCATTATTAGAGCCGCAGAGCTACAAGCAAGAGGCGGCTTGGTATTTTCAGAAATCGGAAGTACTGAGGCTGGCCGGTTTAGATACTATGGCACTGTATCTGATATTATCGCCCAACAGGCCTATGCAAATAATATCTACAACAATAAGAATGTGTATATCTACTATGTTGATCCCAATGAATCTCAATAAAGCAGGGCTATTAGGAAAAATTTACAAGGGAGAATGACCAAATTATGGCTGTAATCGATTGTCATATGCACGTAGATTTTAACGGGTATTCTCTAAAAAGAATTATCAATTATTTAGACATTAATAAAATTGATCGTTGCTGGCTATTGACCTGGGAAGAGACTAACCCCGGCCCGTGGAGTTATAAACCCCTTCCCATTGAGACGGTTTATGAAGCGTTTCTTGAATACCCCACGAGAATCATCCCTTTCTACGCGCCAGATCCGCATCGAAGCGATGCGGCATTATCATTAGAGAATTGGAATAAAAAAGGCATTCGCGGTTGTGGGGAACTCAAGGCGACGATAAATTGGAATTCGAGTGATATGATACCCATTTTTCAGATGCTGAGAAAGTACCAAATGCCGTTGTTGTTTCACATGGAGGAAAGCGAGTACCGCGATATCCGCTATTCCTATGCCTTTGATAATCGGTTGTTTCATTTGGAACTGGATGATAGTAAGAAAATATACAGGGTACCCCGAAGAGTCCTGCAAATTTTAATCAATAATTTCACCCCTTTGAAAATTAGAAATAAATCCTATTATTTCCCAGGTTATATGCTGGATTTTGCTTCCCTTGAAAATACCTTGCGAGAAAATCCGGATATTTGTTTGGTGGCCCATGGTCCCATGTTTTGGATATATATGTCAGGTGACGTTATCGATTCATCTAATCTGTTGCCTAAGGGTCCGGTTCGCCATGAGGGAATAATCTGGCGTCTACTAAGGCAATATCCCAATCTTCGCGCGGATATATCCGGCGCCAGTGGATTGAACGCTTTGACCCGTGATCCGGAAAATGCTAAAAGGTTTTTATCAATGTTTGAAAATAAAATACTTTTCGGGTCAGATAACGTTATTAAAGGGCGCAGAGAGTTTCTAGACTCACTACGCCTGTCTAAATCGACTTATCAGAAAGTTTATGGAGAAAATGCCTCTAATCTGTTGGCAATAAAATGAAATAACTTCATCGAGATTATTTATGATATTATCATTGCTCCTAACGTTAATAATGATCAAAGTTGAGACGCGTAACCCAAAACTATTTTAGACAGTTGACTGATTGATTCGAAGATGATTATGACCGAAGTTATTCCAACGGGAAAAGAGCCAAGCAGTTTTTTCCGGGATGTTGCTTGGATAGGAATCGCCCAGGTATTCACCGCACTCACGGGGCTGATTACCTTACCTATCTTGACCAAAACATATACTACCGAAACCTACGGTATTTGGACCCAAGTTGGCGTTACGGTGACTCTAATTTCACCTGTTGCCAATCTCCACTTAGAAAACGCTGTAATAAGGTTTTTGTCCGGGGAGTCCGATAGGGAAAAAAGACGGCGCATCACCGGTGCAATGATGCTGGCGATTATCATGTTCGGCAGTCTAATATTTGTTGGTTTGAATTTATTCGCGCCGCAGGTCTCTTCGTTTCTCTTTGATTCTCCATCGTATACGACCTTAGTTCGCCTGACATTTCTCTGGATTTTTGTGGACGCTTTTTATGCGTTCTTTATTGGTGTTTTACGGGCCTATGGAATGATAAAAAGGATTGCCGCTATTCAAACCGCTTTTGTCGCTTCAAAAGTGGCGATTATCGTAGTCTTGACGCTAACAGGCTTCGAGCTGCAATGGATTGTCGTCAGCAATTTCTGCATAGAATCTATCTTTGCTTTAAGTATGTTTGTCATGATAGTTAAACAAGATGGATTGCCGTTACCCAATATTAGCCGTATGAAAGAATATCTGGCTTTTAGCTTGCCTCAAATACCGGTAGGTATTTTAGCCTGGATTATGGGCGCCAGCGATCGTTATTTAATTACTCATTTTCTGGATCTGGCCCATACGGGAATATATGCTACCTCAAACATTTTAGCCGGATTAGTCTCTTTTTTTTATGGTCCTATTGGATTCGTGCTCTATCCGGTGGTTTCTAAAACCTGGGAGGAAAATAAGAAAACCGAAACCAAACACTATTTTGAGTATTCTACCAGGATTTTCCTGACCCTGGCCGTTCCTACAGTAGTTGGAATTGCCCTGTTATCTCAACCGCTGCTCAAGCTGCTTACCACTTCCGAATATCTGGCAGGTGCCGGCCTGGTAGTGTTAGTGGGGTTCAGTCAATTGTTTGCTGGCATATTCTCCATAAATGAATATATTATCTACCTGGTAAAACAAACCAGATGGCTGCCTTTCTTGACCATAGTTACGGCAGGGATTAGCGTAGCCTTAAATTGGCTGCTCATTCCGCATTTTGGTATAATCGGGGCAGCCATTTCTAAAGTGATTGCTTATTTTGTTTTGGCGGTAATCGTCACGGTTTGGGCCAAAAAGGTTATTAACTACAACATAAACTTCAAATACATAGCTAAGAACATTGTAGCTTCTTTAATTATGGCGTTAGGTTTATACTTTTTTAAAGTAAATAATATTTTAGATATTGTTTTGGCTGTATTTATGGGAACAACTATATACATCGTTATGCTTTTCGTTCTCCGGGTTATTTCTAACGAAGAAAAAAAGCGTATACTTCAAATGTTGTCTAAAGTAATTCCCTGGAGGCATTAAAAGAACAGCGATTTTGGTTTTATTCTATAAGTAAATACCCTAAGAAAGAGCAATGATCAGAAGGAAAAAAAGAGTACTCATCATTTCCTTTGAGTTTCCTCCGGCCAATAACCCCGGTGCTTTGAGGATTAGTAAATTTGCCCAGTTTTTACCTGAGTTTGGCTGGGAACCTACGATCCTGACCGTTGAAAAGCGGGGCGAATTGCCGTTAAGTTTGAGTAATACTGAAATAATCAGAACGAAATATTTTAGCATCAAGGAGTTTTTCTCAGGCAAAGATGGAGCCGCAAAACATACAAAAGTTCCAATTCAACCCGCCGATACAGTCCCCAAAAGCGAGGTAAATATTGCAATCCGGGCACTTCAGTGGTTGCGCCCTATTTATAAATTGCCTTTAATCCTTACATTGGTGCTCGATCCTCAAGGCTGGTACCCGTATGCAGTCAAAAAAGGACTTGAAATCGTATCTGCGGGGAAAGTTGATCTTGTTTTTAGTAGTTACTCACCTTCAACTTGCCATTTCATTGCCTCAAGAATAAAGCAAAAGACAAAAATCCCCTGGATCGCCGAATTTAGAGACCTGTGGGCAATGAACGCCAATGAAAGTAAAACCCAGCCTTTTCATTTCCTTGAAAAGCAACTTGAAAAGAGGGTTATGCAGAGATGCGATCAACTTATTACAGTATCTGAACCTTTAGCCGTTAAACTAAAAGAACTACACGGAAAAGAAGCTGAAATTATCTATAATGGATTCGATGAAGAAGATTATGCAGTCATTATTCCGTTAACCCCCAAATTCACTATCACCTATACAGGAACGATTTACGAAAACAGAGATCCTTCCCCACTTTTCGAAGCGGTTAGCTTTCTGAAAATCAATGGCAAGATATCTCCTGATAACTTTGAGATCCGTTTTTATGAATTTGAATCAAGCTTTTTAAGAAATTTACTCCTCAAGTATGATTTAAAAGACTTGGTTAAGGTATTTCCCGCAGTACCATATAAAGAGTGCATTAAAAAACAAAAAGAGTCCACTGTGCTTTTATTCCTTGGTTGGAAAGATCCTCATGAGACTGGGAATCTAACATCAAAAATATTCGAGTATCTAGCTTCAGGACGCCCAATTCTATCGGTCTCCTCCGAAGATGAAGCTGTTAGTAAATTTATAAAAGATGCCAAATGTGGAGTAGTAGCTCTTAAAACTCAGGATATCGAAAATATTTTGATCTCCTGGATAGAGGAATTTAAAAGATATCAAGCAATCATTTCGTGCAACAGAGCTCCGGAAATTATCAGAAGTAAATTTACGAGAAGGGAACAAACAAGACGACTTGCAGATGTGCTTAATAAGTATGTTGTATAATTTAATGGTGATAGGTGAAGGAGAGACAAACGTTTAATAGAATCAAATCAATACCAATTATTTATGTTATTATCTTGTTGGTAATTACTATTGCCCTAGTTGTTAGTATCGTTTTGATAAGAAATACCAGAGTAAATGAGCTACCAGTCATTATCCCAACCAGTGGGCCTTCTCAAAACAATAATATCATCAGTACCATAACAGAGCCTGCAATAGTCAATGGGGTTGTTACGCTGGTTATTAGCTCTTCTCTAGCCCCGGCTAGGGCTAATTATAATTGCACCGGGGTAAACGATAATGAGGTTTTCCAAAAAGCGCTGGATGCGCTACCGGCTAATGGTGGTAGATTAGAAGTATTGGCCGGGCCATATTTCTTTTCGGCTACCGTGAGCAGGGTTATCGATAATGTTAGTATTGAAGGCAGCGGTCATGGCACCATTTTTGTTAGCGATGTAGAGCTTCCTCTTTTTAGCACCAGCAACACGTCCGGATGGAGCTTCAAAAACCTCAATACTGATAATGGAGGAATCGATTTTTATGCCTCTACAAACTATACCTTAGAAAATGTCTCTTTGAATGGCATATTTTTTGCCAACAAGTCTGCACAAGATATCCAAAATCAAGGTACTACCGTTAACATGAAGAATTATGTTATTGCCGCCAATAATGCCAGCGACGCTCAGAAAGCCGCGGCTGACCTGGTTTGTCCCGGGGGTGATATAGATAAATTAATCCAATTTTATATTAATGAATCCGCTGGAGGTACAATTACTCTTACAGGGAATTTTACAAAAAATCAACCGACCGGATTCTTAGTTCCTTCAAATACGACGATTGAACTAAATGGTTCAATAAAGTTCGCCGATAATATAAACCACGATGGGTGTATATTCACCAACAGTGATTTCAAAAACGGCAACACAAATATAGCAATTCTGGGCGGTACAGGAGCACTACTGGACGGTAATGAAGTAAATCAAAGTTCCGGTATTCAGTGTGGAGTTATTTTTAAAAATATTAGTGGGTTGACAGTGGATCTCTCCATCAAGGCTTTTAGAACACTAGATATGCAGATCAACGGGTCTTGCTCTAACGTAAGTAGGAACAATCGGTTTTACAGGCAGGGTAACGAACTTGACACTCAAACCATTGACGACATGTCAAACGTTACGGTTTGGCAAGCGGTAAACGGCACCATTGTCAGCGACCCTGATTATCATGCATTGGGATCAAGTTCAATTAAGTTCACGAATAGTTCGCACCCTGCTTACATGACCAGGCATCTGGATAAACCTTTAGACCTAAGTAATAAGCAATTCAGAATATGGGCCAAATTGGACCCCAATAATTATAGCATTTATACCGATGATACCGATATCAGATTGGCGTTCCTTTCGGGAGAAAAAACGGCTACGGCTTATTTAACGGATTTTTTAGCCTTATCCGACACGGTTAACGGCTTTCATTATCTTGATGTACCCAGAAGTGCGTTTGAATATACCAATGCTTTTTCGGATAGTGATTGGTCCAATATTACCGATATTCAACTTATCCCGTCATGGAAAACAAGCATACCTTTTACGACGTATTGGGGAGGGCTGGAAATGATAACACAGCCTCAACAACCTGTCGTCAGTTTAAGCTGGGATGACGGACATGTCTCAGTATTTACCGATGCCGCACCGATAGCTAAAAAATATAACATGCCATTAGTATTGGCCATCATAGGAAATATTCCTGACTCAGGAATAACGGATATGACATGGGACCAGATTAAGGAATTATATGCGCTAAATTATGATATTTGTTCTCATCCCCATCCGGATTTTAAGGTTATGAGCGATTCCCAGGAAATATTGGAACTCCAACAAACAAAGAATACACTATTAGCCTATGGATTTGATCGAGGCAATTCTTTTTTAGTGATACCTGATGGTTCATACAAGCGCACTTGGTCAGAATATCAGTTGATGCGTTCTTATTATTCTTTAATACGGACTATTGGCGGTGATATGGAAATGAGTGGTTATATGACTCAGCCTACGACCAGCGATGGTAGATTAGTGACTTCTTTTGAATTAACGGGCAGCGCTGCTTGTGAAGCAGCAAAAATCAGGGTATTAAACACGGCGCGGTGTGGAGGGTGGGAAGATTTCTTCTGCCATACTCTTGGTATTAGTAACACGGATGCTTGGGGTGAAGTCTTGGAAATATCTGACAGTGATTGGGATTCGTTTTTGGCGTTTCTCTATGATTATGGTATTCCCGTAAAAACGTGGTCACAAATAGCTGAATCAACTGGGATACCCGTCAATATCAATCAAATAAATGGTTCGATATAAAGGTTATTAACAATGCATTTCATAATAAGATTCTTTTTAGTATCATTGGAGAATAAATAAAAAATGAAAAATATTTGTATGATGGTAATTAATGCAGTAACCAGCGATTCCAGGGTTATTAATGAAGCCACTAGTTTAGCCTCAAACGGATATGAGTTGACTGTATTAGCTTTTAAAATTGGTAATGCCGCATCTGAGGAACGGATCAATGGTTTTGCCGTAAAAAGGTTTTCTAGCATAATGAGATATGATTCATTTCTTGGAAGTTTAGAATTATACCTTAAATTAACTTTAGCAGCCATAAGGCAAAATGCCGATATTTATCATGCCCATGACACCAGTACATTGTTACAATGTTATATCGCTGCCAGGCTGAGACATGCCCCAATAATATACGATTCTCACGAAGTAAGTGTCGATCAGCGGGGCTCCGGATTACGTAACAGTTTTCGTTATTCGTTCTCTTATCTGATTGAAAAACTACTTATTGGGCGGGTCAATGCAGTTATTACAGTGAATAGTTATATAGCCAAGCATCTTGAAAATCGTTATCATCTGAAAAAATCCATATTTATAATCATGAATTGTCCATCCTTAAAAGAAGATCTACAGTCCGGGAAAACTATAAAAAATGCGAAATGTTTGGATGAATTAATAATCCAAAAACAAAAGAATAGGAAAATTATAGTATATCAGGGTGCAATTGTTGAAGGACGCTGTCTGAAACAACTCGTTGAAGCCATGCAATATTTACCGGATAAATATTGTTTGTTTATAATGGGAGCAGGAGCATTCCTACCGGAACTGAAAATGTATGCAGAATCAAATAATTTGAATGAAAAGATATTTTTCCCTGGACTGATAAGTTTAGAGCAGTTACCATATTGTACTGAACTTTCAGACGTTGGCGTGACGTTAGTTGAAGGTTTAAATCTAAATCATTATTATTCATCACCCAACAAGTTATTTCAATATATTCATGCGAATATCCCCATAATTGCCCGGGATTTCCCTTTTTTAAAGGAAGTAATTGAGGGATGCGATATAGGCCGTTTAATTCATAGTACTGAGCCAGCAGAAATTGCTAACGCTATTAAAGCCGTCTTGGAGGATGACACACGCTATTTAAAAATGAAGTCCAATACTGTTATTGCGAAAGAAAGATATAATTGGGAAAAAGAATCAAAGGTACTTCTTGAAATTTATAGAAAAATAAATTCCAACAATAATTAGCTACGAAAATTAGCGATCACCAAATATGATTAAAATTACTCTCACTTAATAACATATCCTAGTTTTTGAGACCATCTCACTTTTGGGTACTGGCAGAATTTGGATAGTAAACTGGGTTTAGATGGTGACTAAAAAGAGGAGATTAGTTTTGCCAAGATATTATAAACGCACAGGAATTATATTATTAGCATTAGGCGCTATCACAGTGTTAATCTATTTATTCGTAATCCAGATGGCACCGCTAATAGCGTTTGGTTTTTCTGCCATCATTCTCGGAACAACCTATATAGCGTTGGATAGAACTATTTTTTCTTTGACTCCTGGGGACCTATTGACTTTACCGAGATTAATATTAGTAATGTCCGTTACTTTTATTGTAATAAATACTATATTGATATTAAGTAGACAAAATGATATAGGGATTTACTTCAGTGTCCAGGCGATCTGTTATTTAATTATTGTCTATATTTATTTAGGAATTCATAAAAGTGCCAGTTTAGCTTTGAGTATCGTCAGTGCTTTAGTGATTTTCGGATTCGTTTTAATTGTGATCCTCAAGGTAGTCGATATCCTGAAGTAAACCTGAATTATATTTTTATTATATTATGTCACGGCTACTCTTGGTATTAATAACACGGATGCTTGGGGTGAAGTCTTGGAAATGTCTGACAGTGATTGGGATTCGTTTTTGGCGTTTCTCTATGATTATGGTATTCCCGTAAAAACGTGGTCACAAATAGCTGAATCAACTGGGATACCCGTCAATATCAATCAAATAAATGGTTCGATATAAAGGTTATTAACAATGCATTTCATAATAAGATTCTTTTTAGTATCATTGGAGAATAAATAAAAAATGAAAAATATTTGTATGATGGTAACTAATACAGTAACCAGCGATTCCAGGGTTATTAATGAAGCCACGAGTTTAGCCTCAAACGGATATGAGTTGACTGTATTAGCTTTTAAAATTGGTAATGCCGCATCTGAGGAACGAATCAATGGTTTTGCCGTAAAAAGGTTTTCTAGCATAATGAGATACAATACGTTTCTTGGAAGTTTAGAATTATTCCTTAAATTAACTTTAGCAGCCATAAGGCAAAATGCCGATATTTATCATGCCCATGACACCAGTACATTGTTACAATGTTATATTGCTGCCAGGCTGCGGCATGCCCCAATAATATACGATTCTCACGAAGTAAATGTCGATCCGCAGGACTCCGGATTACGTAAAAGTTATCGTTATCCGTTTTATCATATCATTGAAAAACTACTTATTGGCCGGGTCGATGCAGTCATCACGGTTAATAGTTATATCGCGAAGTATCTTGAAAATCGTTATCATCTGAAAAAATCCATATATATAATCATGAATTGTCCATCCTTAAAAGAAGATCTACAGTCCGGGAAAACTATAAAAAATACGCCATGTTTAGATGAATTGATAATTCAAAAACAAAAGAATAGAAAAATTATTATATATCAGGGAGCAATTTCCCAACGACGCTGTCTAAAACAGCTTGTTGAAGCCATGCAATATTTGCCGGATAAATATTGTTTGTTTATTCTGGGAGCAGGGCCTCTCCTACCAGAACTTAAGAAGTTTACAGCATCAAATAATCTAAATGAGCGGATTTTTTTCCCTGGACTCATAGATTTAGAGCAATTACAATCTTGTACTAAACAAGCAGATATTGGCGTAACTCTCGTCGCCGAAGGTTTAAATTATTATCTTTCATCACCCAATAAACTTTTTCAATATATACACGCAGGTCTACCTATCATAGCTCAGAATTTTCCCTTCTATAAAGAAATCAACGAATGTTATGATATAGGGTATCTAATAGAGAGTGTTGAGCCACAAGTGATCGCTAATGCGATAAAAGCCGTTTTGGAGGATGACACACTCTATTTAAAAATGAAGTCCAATACTGTTATTGCGAAAGAAAGATATAATTGGGAGAAAGAATCAAAGGTACTTCTTGAAATTTATAGAAAAATAAATTCCAACAATAATTAGCTACGAAAATTAGCGATCACCAAATATGATTAAAATTACTCTCACTTAATAACATATCCTAGTTTTTGAGACCATCTCACTTTTGGGTACTGGCAGAGTATTGTATTGGGATAAAAGGAATTATTATTGAAATCTAAGCTATTAAATAATATCTTAATTATGGATATTCTTACCATAATCCTGGTTATTGGAGTTTTATTTATTCCTTTTACTGCATTGCGAATCGTCCTAGGTATACCTCTCCTTCTTTTCTTTCCGGGTTATATGCTAGTCGAAGCTTTATTCTTAAAGACGGATAAAGTAAATGGCATAGAACGTATCGCTTTCAGTATGGGATTGAGTATTGCTATTTCAGGATTGATTGGATTTATTTTGGATTATACCCCCTGGGGAATACGGGCTGAACCGGTGGCATACTCTGTGAGAGCCTTTATCATTGCAATATCAGCAGTTGCTCTGATTAGAATAACTAAAATCAACAATCAAGAAATAATTACATCCAGAAAACACGTTTTCCTGAGACACAACTCACTCCTTTCACTGTTTAGTCAGTCTACTACCTCTCAGGAGCTTGTGCCACCTGCCTGTAGTCTATGATTCTAGTGGCCTTATCTGTGTCCCATTATCGCTGACGGCCTACAGATATTAGCTCACCAATAAATAAAAATACAAACTTTATGTTAATTGCTTTGAATATGGACGATTAGTATGTATGAACTTGCTTGACAGTACCGACAATCGCCGATAAAATGGTGGTAAACTAGAGAAGAGAGGATATAATGCCCCTAGACCAGCAGGCCAAAGCATTTCTTTATCGGATTTCCGCCCAACGGCTATCGTCCTTCAACACCCTCCCTTTAGACGTTGCACGTAAGGCGTACGATCGGCTGATGGAGTTGCCAGGGCTAAAACCGGAAACCGTCGCCAAAGTTGAGAATCGACTAGTATCATATCCTTCTAATTCCAGTCAAATTCCAGTTCGTATCTACACACCAGCAGGCAGTGAACCTTTTCCGGTACTGGTTTTCTTTCACGGCGGGGGTTTTGTCCTTGGCAGTATTGATACCTATGATGAGCTTTGCAGAGCGCTGACTAATGGAGCTGGCTGTATCGTGGTATCTGTAGGATACCGTATTGCTCCGGAGTACAAGTTCCCAGCCGCAGTCGAGGACTGTTACGCCGCGACTATGTGGGTGGCTAAGAATGCCAAAGCCATAGGCGGTGATCCGACTTATATTGCCGTGGGTGGAGACAGTGCCGGTGGGAACCTGGCAGCCGTAGTCGCATTGATGGCGCGGGACAAAGGTACTCCGCCATTAATATTCCAGTTGCTTGTGTATCCCCTCACCGACTTCGCACTTGATTCACCATTATGTCAGGAGACCGCAGATGGCTATTTAATCACCAAAAACGATAGATTATGGTTCCGGAGTCTTTACTTGCGCAGCAATGCCGACTGTGATAACCCTTATGCTTCTCCGCTGCGAGCACGGTCATTGAGTGGACTGCCGCCCACAATGGTCATTACGGCTGAGTTCGACCCGCTGCGAGATGAAGGAGAAGCCTACGCTACTCGGCTGCGCGAGACTGGTGTAGCTGTAGTGTGCACACGATACAATGGCATGATTCACGGCTTCTTAAGTCTGCCTTTCGAGCAGGGTCGAAAGGCCAGGCGAGAAGTAGTTGCAGCTTTGCGGTCCGTCTTCACTACATAAAACCCTCCAAATTGAGGTCGGATGTTAATAGTGGACACCAAACCTTTCATGCTGCCAGCAGTCCTGCATAGAATCTTTGTTTATAGGTTACCGGTGAGAGGAACTTGAGTTTTGCCTGTCGGCGCTGCCGATTACAGAATAGATTGATATACTCTGAGAATGTGCTTAATCTATTGACTTCCTCTATTATTTCCCTCTATAATCACCATACAATAATATGAACGGAAGCTTTTGATGCGTAATGCTGTTTATACTGGCTTATTTCTTATCACTCTTGTGTCTTTGTTTGCATCTTCTTGTGTTGGCAAGCCGCCTGTAAATACACCAACAAATACTCCGATACCAATGACCACTACTTATACACCAACCACACAGACTCTTACCAAAATACCTACTCCGACACCAACACCTAATCAGACACATACGCCCGCCCAGACAGCACAGCCTTCAACTACGACACAACCGACTGCCTTTAGTCCGACACTTCCTCAAACTACTGATCGAAACATTGTTATCGATCACACAAACTGGGATTGGTACAATAGTCAATCACAGCAGGTCATTTACAGAGTTGCGATGCAAAAGGTATTTTTCGCGCACGCTTCCATAGGCTCGAACATCATGCAGGGGTTCGCTGACCTGAACAGCGCCGATGCTTTAAAATATCCCCTTGCCCAGATAAGTTCAGGCGCAATCCCACCGGCGACGACGATGAACGGAACAATCTTCGAGTACCCACGAGGCAATCCTGGCTGGTCAGCAAAGGTCAGCAGTTTTGAAACCTATGTCACTAATGGATGGCATTATCCCAAGATAAATATCGCCATGAACAAGTTGTGTGCGGTTGACCAAGATGCTGACTGGGTGGCTTATTGTAATTCGATAGCAGGCCTTGAAATTGCAAATCCTACTACAAAGTTTGTATATTTCACGATGCCCTATTATGCAACCAGCGATTACGGTAATGTACTCCGCAACCAGTACAACCAGAGCATGAGGAACTGGATTGCCACACAAAGCAATAAGATTTTCTTCGATATTGCCGACATTGAGGCATGGAGTCCAACTGCAGTACACCAGACATTTATAGTTAGAGGCATGACCTACGAGAAGTTATATTCGGGATACAGTTCTGACGGGGTACATCTGAACATAGACGGAAGGAAACGCATGGCTACCGGTCTCTATTCGCTCTTTGGAAAGATTATATCCAATTAAAAGAAGTCAAAAATAACCTTTGATTTAAATGAAAGATGCCAAGATGAGGTGAACCCCATCTTAGGGCCAATCATGAGGTGATTTTCCCAGCTATTTTTAGTACCAGTGCTTTCGCAAATTCAACCGGTGGTACATTTCCAAGAGAGCCATGTGGCCTCTCCCGGTTGTAGTGTTGCCGCCATTCCTTAACTTTCTCCCGGGCATCCTCCAGAGATAGGAAC
>Ga0209777_10004555_pt1 | contig 16315 bp, 9 predicted proteins | sample FrelakmetHBP12HB_FD_187147 | JGI IMG/M metagenome (GOLD analysis project Ga0209777, IMG submission 187147) | Freshwater lake sediment microbial communities from the University of Notre Dame, USA, for methane emissions studies -HBP12 HB (SPAdes)... | ecosystem: Environmental > Aquatic >...
CTTCCGATCTCGCCGACCTCCTGAGCGCGTGGCCGCGCTTCCGCGGCGGGAATTTCGACGGCGTCAGCACCGATCAGACTGCCCTGGCGCGGACGTGGCCCGCCGGCGGTCCGAAGGTGCTCTGGTCCGTCGAGCTCGGCGAAGGCCACGCCGGCGCCGCGATCTGGAATGGCCGCGCGTTCGTCCTCGACTATGACCGCCAGAAGAAGACCGACGTATTGAAGTGCCTCTCGCTCACGGACGGCAAAGAGATCTGGCGTCATTCGTACCCGGTCGACGTGAAGCGGAACCACGGCATGTCGCGGACGATCCCGGCGGTGACCGACAAGGTCGTCGTCGCCCTCGGGCCGAAGTGCCATGTCACGTGCTTCGACCCGAAAACGGGTGAGCTCAAGTGGGGGATCGACCTCGTCAAGGAGTACGGCGCGAAGGTGCCGCCCTGGTACGCCGGCCAGTGCCCGCTCGTCGACAACGACCGCGTCATCCTCGCCCCGGGCGGGCCGGACACACTGCTCCTCGCGGTCGAGGCCGAGACCGGCAAGCCCGTCTGGAAGACGCCCAACGCGAACGACTGGGCGATGACGCACGCGTCGATCGTCCCGATGGACTTCAAGGATAAACGCATGTATGTTTACTGCGCCTCGGGCGGCGTCGTGGGCGTCAATGCCGAGGACGGCAGGATCCTGTGGGAGACCGACGCGTGGAAGATCAGCATCGCGACGGTGCCCTCGCCCGTCATCATCGGCGACGGGCGGATCTTCCTCGCGGGCGGCTACAACGCGGGGGCGATGCTGCTCACGTTGAAGGAAGACGGCGGAACGTTCACGGCCGAGCCGGGCCTCAGGCTCCTGCCGAAGGTCTTCGGCGCCGCCCAGCAGACCCCCGTGTTCTACAACGGGTGCCTCTATGGCGTGCGGCCCGACGGCGAACTCGTGTGCCTCGACCTGGAAGGCAAGACCGTCTGGTCGAGCGGCCCGGAGCACCGCTTCGGCCTCGGGCCGTACCTGGTGGCGGGGGGCCTCCTCTACGTGCTGAGCGACACGGGCCTCCTGGCCCTGGTCGAGGCGACGCCCGAGGGATACAAGCCCTTGGCGCGGGCGCAGGTGCTCGAGGGTCCCGACGCCTGGGCCCCGATGGCCATCGCAAGCGGGCGGCTGATCGCCCGCGACCTGACGCACATGGTGTGCCTCGACGTCGCGGCGAAACAATAGTGTTGGGACGCCGTCTTTGTTCCCTCTCCCCTTGAGGGAGAGGGTAGGGTGAGGGGTTGGAATTTGAAATCTGAGATCTCAGATTTGAGATACCAGCTTGCAGATGCAAGAAAATAAGAGCATGCCAAGCATAAGCACACAACCCGGCCTCTCCCGAACCGCGGTGCTCGCCGGCCTCGTCGTCGTCGCGATCGTGGCCGTCGGCGCACTGCTCGTGGGCGTCGATTCGCTGTCGCGACAGCTCATCTCGGGCCGCAAGGCGTCCGACAAGAAGGCCGGCAGCGGCCTCGGCAAAGAGTTCGATTACGACCTGAAGGCGTACAGGAAGACCGACCCGAAGCTCATCGTCTACAAGGAAGAGGCCCCGGTCCCGACCGGCTTCACGATCAACCGCGGCCTGGCCGTCGACCGCAAGGATCGCATCTATGTCGCGGGTGACGAGGCCATCCGAGTCTTCGACAAGGACGGACGCCAGTCCGCCGAGATTGGTCCCATCAACGCCCGGTGCCTCGCGGTGGCCGACGACGGCACTCTCTACGTGGGCGTCAGGTACAACGTGGCCGTCTTGGGTGTGGACGGCACTGTCAAGGCCACGTGGGAATGCCTCGGCGCTAGTGCGCTCATTACATCCCTGGCTGTCGGCGAGAAGGACGTCTTCATCGCCGACGCGGGCAACCGTATCGTCATGCACTACGACCGTTCCGGCAAAAGGCTAGGCAAGATTGGCCGGAAGGACGCCGCGAAGAACGTCCCCGGCTTCGTCCTCCCGAGCCCGTACTTCGACCTGGCGATCGCGCCGGATGGGCTCCTGCGCGTCGTGAACCCGGGCCATCATCGGATCGAGGCCTATACATTCGACGGTGATCTGGAGACCTCGTGGGGCGTGCCCTCGACCACGATCGAGGGTTTCTGCGGCTGCTGCAACCCGACGCACCTTGCGGTCCTGCCCGACGGCGGCTTCGTGACGAGCGAAAAGGGGTTGCCGCGCGTCAAGGTCTACGACTCGCAAGGCAAGTTCCAGTGCGTCGTCGCGGGGTGCGAGTCGTTCACCGATGACACGATCCTCGCGGGCGTGGCGGTCGACTCCAAAGGCCGCGTGCTGGTCCTGGACCCGGTGAAGAAGAGCGTGCGGGTGTTTGTAAAGAAGTAGGCCGCGGCGTGCCGCGGCAAGAACGGCACAAGGAAGCCGCGGCACGCCGCGGCCTACACAAGAGGACATGGCGATGCAATCGCCCGAAGCCGACATAAGACGTCGCACCTTTTTCCGCAAACTTGCGGCCGGAGTGGCACTGAGTGCGCTCGGCGCCCTCACGGCCGTGCTGGCGTCGCGCCGGACGCCGCGCACCGCGGGCGAGATCTGCACGAATCGCGGCCTCTGCCGCGGATGCCCGGCCTTCACGGGCTGCGGGTTGCCGCAGGCCTTGTCGGCCAGGCAGGTCCTCGGCAAAAAAGGGAGGCCGTGATCATGGCCGACGAGCGGCCGGAACTGAAACCGGATGAAAGGCAGGCCCTCACGCGCCGGCGGCTCCTCAAGGCGGGCGTCCGGGGCGCGTGCTTACTCGGACTGGGCGGCGCCGTCGCGGCCCTCGCGCGCCCCACGCGGGCCGAGCACATGGTCTGGCAGCTCGATCCGCACAAGTGTATCCAGTGCGGCAAGTGCGCCACGAACTGCGTCCTCGCCCTGTCGGCCGTCAAGTGCGTCCACGCCTTCGCCATCTGCGGTTACTGCGAGCTCTGCACCGGCCACTTCGAGCCCGAGCCGAACGCCCTCAACACGGGGGCCGAGAACCAGCTGTGCCCCACCGGCGCCATCAAGCGGACCTTCGTCGAGGACCCGTACTACCAGTACACCATCGACGAGCTGTTGTGCATAGGCTGCGGCAAATGCGTCAAGGGGTGCGGCACGTTCGGAAACGGAAGCCTCTTCCTCCAGGTCCGCCACGACCGGTGCCTGAACTGCAACGATTGTTCCATCGGCCGCCACTGCCCGTCGCAGGCGTACCGGCGCGTCCCGGCGAGCCGGCCGTATCTGCTCAAGGATAAGGATCACCCGGCGTGAAGCGGCTCGCGATCCTCGCCATCCTGCTCTGCTGCGTGGCCGGCGCCGTCCGGGGCTTGGAACGTTTTCCGCCGCCGGACTTCGAGTCCGGGTACAAGCTGCCCCTGACGACGACGCCTGTGCCGCGCTCGGACCTGATGGAAGGGATCGACCTGGCGGTGCTCGTCCTGGCGCTGGCGGCCGCCTCTTACTTCGCCCTGAAGCGGCGGTCGCGGCGGGCCCTGTTCATCGTGATGCTTGGGTCGCTCGTGTACTTCGGCTTCTACCGCAAGGGATGCGTCTGCGCGATCGGGGCGATCCAGAACGTGACGCTCGCGCTGTTCGATTCCGGCTACGCGATTCCGCTGACGGTGGTCGGCTTCTTCGTCGCGCCGCTGGCCGCGACGCTCCTCTTTGGCCGCACGTTCTGCGCGTCGGTGTGCCCGCTCGGCGCCATCCAGGACGTTGTGATCGTGAAGCCCGTCAAGGTGCCGGCGTGGCTCGAGCACGGCCTCGGCCTCCTCGCTTACATCTACTTAGGTTTGGCCGTCCTCTTCGCGGCCACAGGGAGCGCGTTCCTCCTCTGCGAGTACGACCCGTTCGTCGCGTTCTTCCGGCGGACGGGCACCTTGCCGATGCTCGCGCTGGGCGTGGGCTTCCTCGTTCTCGGCGTGTTCGTCGGGCGGCCGTACTGCCGCTTCTTTTGCCCGTACGGGGCCCTCGTGCGCGTGCTCTCCCGGATTTCCTGGCTCCACGCCCGCATCACGCCGGCCGAGTGCATCCAGTGCCGCCTGTGCGAGGAGACGTGCCCCTTCGGCGCGATCCGTAAGCCCGCCCTCGGCCTGGCCGAGCCGGAGCGGGCCGAAGGCCGCAAGCGCCTCGCCGCCCTCGTGGTGCTCGTCCCGGTCCTCGTGGCGATGGGCGGCCTCCTGGGCGCGCGGCTCAGCCCGGTCATGGCCCGGATGCACGCCACCGTGCGGCTGGCGGACCGGATGCAACTCGAGGAATCGGGCGAGGTGACCGACACTGCCGAGGCGGCCGACGCCTTCCGCGCGACCGGCCGCCCCGTGCAGGAGTTGTACGACGAGGCCGCGGCGATCGGCCGCCGCTTCGGGCGGGGCGGATGGGCGTTCGGCGGATGGGTGGGCCTGGTGGTCGGCGTGAAACTCGTCCACCTCTCGATCCGCCGCCGACGAACCGACTGGGAACCCGACCGCGCGGCCTGCGTCTCGTGCGGCCGATGCTTCAAGTATTGCCCGGTGGAGTTGAAGCCGCGGCCGCCCGTTTGACGCTACAACGCCGCTTGGCGCACGTTGCCGTCATGTAGGCCGCGGCGTGCCGCGGCGCTGTGGGTGTTCCTTTGATGAGGAAGCCGCGGCTCGCCGCGGCCTACACTCACGCGCAGGGCCGCCCCTGCAAGTACAAGGCACACTGATGACGATACACAAACGAAAACTGAGCGACCCCGACCTGGCCCGCGGCCTGTACTACGGCACGCTGGCGGCCGCGCTCGTGGCCGGGGCCTTCACGCTTGCGGTCGTCGGCGTGCTCCTCGTGAACTGGGCCCGCGACCAGGTTGCCACGCCGCTCGACAATCCGCAACTGGCCGCGATGAAGGCGGCCCTCGCCAAGGACCGCAAGAACGTGTCGCTGAAGCAGGAGATCCGCGACCTCGACCTCACGCTGCGGTCCGAGCATTTCCGCCGCCTCGACGCGGCCGGCCGGGCCCAGTGGCTGCTCGTGGCCGGGGGCGCCGTGTTCGTCCTCGGCCTCAAGTCGGCCCGGACCTTGCGGCAGAAGCTCCCGCATCCGAGCCTTCAGACGGTCCTCGCCAGCGTCGAGGCCCGGCGCGCTTCGTTCGCCCGGTGGGCCGTGGCGGCCGTGACGATCCTCGTGGCGGGCGCGGCGGGAGTCCTCGCGCTTCGCGGCGGCGGCGGCCCGACCCAGGCCCCCGTCCAGGAGGCGACGTTCCCGACGCCCGAGGAAATCGCGAAGAACTGGCCGTATTTCCGCGGCCCGGGGGGCCTCGCGACCTCCGCCTATACGAACGTGCCCGCCTCGTGGAACGGGAAGACCGGCGACGGCATCCTCTGGAAAACGAAGGTCCCGCTGCCCGGCGAGAATTCCCCCGTCGTGTGGGGCAACCGCCTCTTCCTCACCGGGGCCGACAAGAAGCAGCGCGCGGTTTACTGCTTCGATACCGGGACGGGCGCCCTCCTCTGGACCGGCGCCCTGGCGGGCATTCCCGGCAGCCCCGCCACCGCGCCCAAGGTGGACGAGAACACCGGCTACGCCTGCCCGACCGCCGTGACCGACGGCCGATGCGTCTACGCCATCTTCGCGAACGGCGACGTGGCCGCCTTCGACTTCGAGGGCCGGCGCGTCTGGGCCCGCAACCTCGGCGTGCCGAAGAATACGTATGGATACGCCTCATCGCTCACGATGTACCAGAACCGCGTCCTCGTACTGATGGACCAGACGCCCGTCGAAGAGGGGCGCTCCAAGCTCCTCGCGCTCGACACGGCCACCGGCCGGACCGTCTGGGAGGCCCGCCGCCCGGTCCGCGACTCGTGGGCCTCCCCGATCGTCGCCACCGTCGCGGGGCGCGTGCAGGTCCTCACCATCGCCGACCCCTGGGTGATCGGCTACGATCCGGCCAAGGGCCAGGAGCTCTGGCGTGCCAACGTCCTGGGCGGCGACGTCGCCCCGTCGCCCGTGTGCGCCAAGGACACGGTCTTCGCCGTCCAGCCGAACAGCAAGGTCATCGCCCTCAAGGCCGACGGCCAGGGCGACGTGACCGCCAAGGGCCTCGTCTGGAAAATCGACGAAAACATTCCCGACATTGTCAGCCCGCTGGCAACCGCCGATTTCCTGTTCACGCTGACCACCCCGGGGCTCCTCGTGTGCTCGAATGCGAAGGACGGGAAGAAGGTCTGGGAGAAAGATTTCGAGAAGGAGGGCCGCGCCTCGCCCAGCCTCGTCGGGAACCGCGTTTACGTCGTGCTCGAAGACGGCACGACCGTCATGGTCGCGGCCTCGCGCGAGTTCAAGGAACTCGGCCGGGCCGAGCTGGGTGAAAAGGTCCATGCCTCGCCGGCGTTTCTCGACGGACGTATCTACCTGCGCGGCTTGAAGCACTTGTATGCTATCGGGAAGAAGTGAAAGGCGGTTCAAGGTTCAAGGTTCAAGGTTCAAGGTGAACGGCCACAGCCAAAGCAAGGCAAGCCACATGCAATCGCTTCCGGCGCTGTTCGACGTTTACCTTGAACCTTGAACTTTGAACCTTGAACCCTATGCTCAGCCCCCTGGCGGTTACAGGGCCGGGAGACCTTTGAGAAACGGCAAATGACTCAACCCATAGACGAGTTCGTGCAGCAAACGATTGAGCGCCTCGGGCGCGGGCCCGAGGCGACGATCCCGATCCTCCAGGCGATCCAGGAGCATTACCGCTACCTGCCCGACGACGCCCTGCGCCGCGTCTGCGACCTGACGGAGATCACCCCGGCCCGCATCGCCGGCGTTTGCAGCTTCTTCATGCAGTTCCGCCACCAGCCCGTCGGCGAGCACATGATCAGCGTCTGCCACGGGACCGCTTGCCACGTGAAGGGCTCGCACCTCGTCCACGAGGCCCTCGCTCAGTACCTCCGGATTCCCGAGGGCGGCGACACCGACCCGAAGCGCCTGTTCACCGTCCAGAAGGTGGCGTGCCTCGGCTGCTGCACGCTGGCCCCGGCCATCCAGATCGACGGGGTCACCTACGGCCACCTCACGCCCAGCAAAGTGCCGCGCGTCATCCACGACTTCCTCGACCTCAAGCACCGCCGCGCAATCGAGACCGAGAAGCCGCACGCCGCCGGCGGCGCGGCCGAGATCCGCATCGGCCTGGGCTCGTGCTGCATGGCGCGCGGCAGCGACAAGGTCTACGCGGCCCTGGAACGGGCCGTCGTCGAGACCGGCGCCCCGGTCATCGTCAAGCGCGTCGGCTGCGTCGGCATGTGCCACCAGACGCCGCTCGTCCAGATCGTCACGGGCACGGGCGAGCCCGCCCTGTACGCCCGCGTCGAGGCCGACGACGCCCGGGCCATCGTCCTCAAGCATTTCAAGCCGACGGGCCTCGTGCGCCGGGCTCGCGCGGCCGTCGCGAATGCCCTCGAAACGATCCTGACGGACGCCTCCTGGGAACCCGTCACGCGGTACGCCATCGAGATCCGCGACCCGCCGGTCGTGGCGTTCCTCGGGCGTCAGAAACGCATCGCGACGGAGTATTGCGGCCACATCGATCCGCTGGATCTCGACGAGTACCTGGCCGCCGGAGGCTTCAAGGCCCTGGAGCGGTGCCTCCGCGAGAGGACGCCCGACCAGGTGATCGAGGAGATCCGCGCGAGCGGCCTTCGCGGGCGCGGCGGCGCGGGCTATCCGACGGGCCTCAAGTGGGCGAAGGTCCGCGCGGCCGCGGGCCCGAAGAAGTTCATCGTCATGAACGGCGACGAGGGAGACCCCGGCGCGTTCATGGACCGGATGCTCCTGGAATCGTACCCGTACCGCGTGATCGAGGGGATCGCCATCGCCGCCTGCGCGGTCGGCGCCGACGAGGGAGTCCTCTACATCCGGGCCGAGTATCCCCTGGCGGTGCGCCGCACGCGGGCGGCGCTGGAGCGCGCGGCCGCCCGGGGCCTCGTGGGCGAGAAGGTCCTCGGCGGCCCCTTGAGCCTCAAGCTCCGGGTCATGGAGGGGGCGGGCGCCTTCGTCTGCGGCGAAGAGACCGCGCTCCTCGCCTCCATCGAAGGCCGGCGCGGCATGCCGCGCTTGAGGCCCCCCTACCCCTCCGAGAGCGGCTTGTGGGACAAGCCCACGCTCATCAATAATGTAGAGACCTATGCCCTCGTGCCGTGGATCGTGCGGAACGGCGCCGCCGAGTTCGCCAAGCTCGGCACCGACAAGAGCAAGGGCACGAAGGTCTTCGCGCTGGCGGGGAAGATCGTGCGGGGGGGCCTCATCGAAGTGCCGATGGGCATCACCCTGCGGCAGATCGTCGAAGAGATCGGCGGCGGCATCGCGGGCGGACACACTTTGAAGGCCGTCCAGGTCGGAGGGCCGAGCGGCGGATGCGTCCCCTCGTCCCTGGCCGACACGCCGATCGATTACGAAGCCCTGACCGGGGCCGGCGCGATCATGGGGTCGGGGGGCCTGGTGGTCCTCGACGAGTGCGACTGCATGGTCGAGATGGCCCGGTACTTCCTCGAATTCACGCAGGACCAGTCGTGCGGCAAATGCACGTTGTGCCGCGTCGGCACGCGGCGGATGCTCGACATCCTGGAGCGGATCTGCGCGGGCGAGGGACATGCGGACGACCTCGGGGCGCTCGAAGAGCTGGCCGCCAAGGTGCAGCGCGGCAGCCTCTGCGGACTCGGCAAGACCGCGCCGAACCCGGTCCTCACGACCCTCCGCTATTTCCGCGACGAGTACGAGGCCCATCTCGCGAAGCGGTGCCCGGCGGGGCGGTGCAAGGCCCTCATCCATTACGAGATCACCGACGAGTGCATCGGCTGCACGCTTTGCGCCCAGCACTGCCCCGTCGACGCCATCGCGATGAAGCCCTACGAGAAGCACGAGATCGACCAGGCCAAGTGCATCAAGTGCGGCACGTGCAAGGGCGTGTGCCCACAAAAGGCCGTGCGGGTTGAGTAGGATGCTGTTCTGGATGAAGAGCTCGGCGCGGTGAGGCAAAGGCGGTTCAAGGTTCAAAGTTCAAGGTTCAAGGTGAACAGCCACGGCACGCCGCGGTCGACCTTGCACCCCCTATTAGCCGCGAGCCATCGGCGAGCGCCGGCCGTTGACTTTGAACCTTGAACCTTGAACCTTGAACCTTGAACTTTGAACCTTGAACCGGTGTTGCGTATGCCACGACTGACGATCGACAACAAGGAAGTCGAGGTGCCCGAGGGGGCCACGGTGTTGGATGCCGCGCGAAAGCTCGGCCTCGACATCCCGGCGCTCTGCTACCTGGACGGCCATCCGCCCAACTCGTCGTGTTTCGCATGCGTCGTGAAGGTCGGCGGGCGCGAGGCCCTGGTGCCCTCGTGCGCCACGCGGGCCGAGGACGGCATGCAGGTCGAGAGCGAGACCGAGGAGGTCCGAGCCGCCCGGACGACCGCCCTGGAGCTCCTCCTGGGCGACCACGTCGGCGACTGTGCCGCGCCGTGCCAGGGGACGTGCCCGGCCCACATGGACATACCTCAAATGATCCGCCAGCTCGGCGCCGGCGACATGCCGGGCGCGATCCGGACCGTCAAGGCCCACATCGCCCTGCCGGCGGTCCTCGGGCGCATCTGCCCGGCCCCGTGCGAGCGCGGGTGCCGCCGGGCCCTGGAGGACGCGGGCCTCTCGATCATGCTCCTCAAGCGCCGCGCGGCCGACGCCGACCTCGAGTCCGCCGCGCCGTACCTGCCGCCCTGCAAGCCCGCGAGCGGCAAGCACGTATCTATCGTCGGCGCGGGGCCGACGGGCCTGGCGGCCGCGTACTACCTGCTTCAAGGCGGCCACGCCTGCACGCTCTACGACGAGCACGACGAGCCGGGCGGCGGGCTTCGCTATGTCGTGTCGGCGGAGCGCCTGCCCCGCGACGTCCTCGACGCCGAGATCGCCGTCATCCGGCGCCTCGGCGCCCGGTTCCGCATGGGCGTCCGCGCCGGGCGGGACATAACGGTCGCAGATATTCAGAAAGAATCGGACGCCGTGGTCCTCGCCCTCGGGGAACTCAAGATCGACGGGGCCGCCTGGGTCGGCATCCCCGTGACCGAGGCGGGCCTTCCGGCGGACCGGCACACGTTCGAGACGAGCCTGGTGGGCGTGTTCGCCGGCGGCGACGCCGTCCGCCGCACGCGCCTGGCCGTCCGGTCGGTCACCGACGGCCGGATGATCGCCCAGGGCGTGGACCAGTACCTGGCCGGGCGGCGCGTCGTCGGGCCGCACACGATGATCTCGGTCCATATCGGCACGGTGGCGGAGGCGGAGCTCCAGCAGTTCCTGGCCGGCGCGTCGGCGCGGGCGCGACTCGTGCCCGTCGGCGGCGCGGGCCTCACGCAGGAGGAGACGTGCACGGAAGGCGCCCGGTGCCTCCACTGCGATTGCCGCAAGCCCCTGACGTGCAAACTGCGGGTGTATGGTGATAAGTACGGAGCGAAGGTCGCGCGGTACAAGGGGAAGCGCAAGCCCTTCGTCCAGTTCCTCGACCATCCCGAGATCGTGTACGAGCCGGGCAAGTGCATCGCGTGCGGCCTGTGCCTGCGGATCGCCGAAGAGGCGCGGGAGCCGCTGGGCCTGGCGTTCATCGGCCGCGGGTTCCAGGTGCGGGTCGGCGTGCCCCTCGGCCGCTCGGTCGCCGACGGCCTGCGGACATGCGCGAAAGCGTGCGCCGAGGCGTGCCCGACGGGGGCGATGGCGATCAAGTGAGGAGGAAGGGGTCAGGAGCCCTATCCGTTCAGGCTCCTGACCCCTTGCCGTGATTCGCCGTGGGGAAGTCGAAGGGGTCAGGAGCCGGACACATAGGGCTCCTGACCCCTTTGGCTCAGCGATCCAGCCACCCCTTCCGCACCGCCTCGGGCCAATCCTTGCTGAGCACGCGGGCGCCCTCGCGCGACCAGAGGACGACCTCCAGGCGGCCCTTGGCGCCCGCGGCGCCCTTAGTCACGGCGACGAAGCACAGTTCCTGGTTCGACCGCCAGGCGGGCAGGCCCGAAGACGTGCCGCCCTGGGTCGGCCACAGCCCGGCGGGTTCGCTCGGCGCGGCGTCAACCTTCCCCGTGGCCAGTTCCACGATTGCGATCCTGTCCTGGCTGCTGAAGAGCGCCAGCCGCATCTCGTCGGGGCTGAGCTGGAAGAGGTCCAGGCGGTAACGGACTCCCGACGCGGCCTCGGGCGCCGGCGCCGGCTTGACGTCGTTCGGCTTCTCAAGTGCCGCCGTGGACAGAGCGTGTTGCGGGTCCGTGCCGGCGGGGACCGGCAGGTGGACTTCCGGGGCGGCGAAGAGCACCCGTCCGGTCTTGAGGCATCGCAGGGGCAACGCATCGGAGAACGGCACCTGGGCCACGGCGTCGGCCGACCGGTCCTTGACCAGGGAACCGTCTTCATCGACAACCATACACTTGAATATGAATCCCAGGCGTGGCGTGCCGCGCGCGGACTCGGGCATGTGTTGGCGCCGGTACACGAGCGGCTCCTCGTTGCCGGCCAGGTAGGCCTTGCGGTACGCGCCGCCGGCATCGGGCTGGCCCGTGCTGGCATAGACGAGGGTTCGCCCGTCGGCCGCCCAATCGAAGAAGACCGAGACGCGGTCCGTCACCTTCGCGGGATGCTCGGGGTCGGCCAGCGGGGCGACGTACAGGGCGAAGGCCGCCTCGGCGCCCAGGGCCGGGTACGGCGGGGCCGTCCACGCGAAGGCCTTTCCGCCCGGGGACACGCGGATCTCCGCGATGGGCTCCAGAGACTCGAAGAGCTGCTTCGACTCCGTGGCCTTGCCCTCCGCCACGTCGAAGAGGCGGACGTTCTGGATCGTGTACCGCAGGTCCTTGAGGTCCGACCACTTGGGGCCCACGAGGCCCTCGAGTTCCTTGCCGTGCGTATCACGCAGGCACACGAGGGCCGCCCGGACGTCGGAGGGCGGGGTAAGGAAGCGGAACTCCTGCCAGTCGCCTTTCCACGCGAGGGCCTCGGCGCGGTACATCGCCGCCTCGTGCATGGCGGCCTCTCTGCGGGCTTGCGAGAGGTGCGGCACGAGTTCGTCCCACGTGGCTAGCGGCTGGTTCGTGACGGCGATGAACCGGCGCGAGTCGGGCAGCCACGCCATCGCCGTGACGTTCTCGGCGACGCGCGGCGAAAGCTTGCCGTCGCCGTCGCACAAGTACAGGCCGTCGCCGCCGCGCACGAGGGCGAGCTTGCCGTCGGGCGACCAGGAGATCCGCGTTTCGGGCAGGCAGCCTGCCGGAAGAGTTGCGGCAAGGATGAGGCCGGCGGACACCAAGCGAGCGATCATAGAGTCCCCCTTCGCCGACGAGACGGCAGAGCGACCGATACAGTATGCTCGCGCCGCAGGGAGGAATCACGCGGAAAAAAGGAGGCGGCGTGGCCGTCATCCGCGGCCGCAGCCGCGGTTACCGCTGATAAATCGGCAATTGTCTATACGACACGCTCATCGCCAGGACGGCCATCGCCGTGCCGTAGGACTCGCCGGCCGCCTGGTCGGTGCCGTCCCAGTGGCCGTCGGCCTTCTGGTTCTTCAGCATGAGCTCGTACATCTTGACGGCATAGTCTTCCCAGTAATCGTCGCCGAGCTGGAACATGCCCTGGGAGGCGTAGTACATGGCGTAGTTGAAGAACTCGCCCTGGCCCCAGCCGTTCGGGAAATGGCGCTTGATCCAGTCGCCGCCGGCGAGGGTCGCGCGGCTGCGGTGCTGGCCCATGAGCTCCAGGCACAGGATGGCCGTGCCGGTGCGGCCGAGGCCGGGGGGCCCGCCGGGCTGATAGGCGAAGCCGCCGTCCTGCGTGCGGCACCGCATGATGAAGCCGAGGGCCTTCTCGATGGCGCCGCGCGGGATGTGGCAGCCGGCGTTGCGGACGGACCGCAGGCTCATCACGGCCCAACTCGTGCAGGAGAGGTCGGAATCGTTCGAGTTGATCTGATACCGCCACCCGCCCGTCTGGCTCGGGTCCTTCGGCTCGTCCTGGGCGGAGATGATGACCTTCAGGGCCTTGCCGAGGACCTTGTCGAGCTTCTCCTGGCGCTTCTGATCGACCATGCCGGAGACCTCGGACAAGAGGAGGGTCGAAATGCAGTGGTCGTACATGGCGCCGTGGCCGCCCTGGGCCGCGATGAGGCCGTTGGGGAGCTGACCCGCGAGGACGAAGTCGACGCCCTTGTCGATCACGTCGCCGTAGGGCCCGTCGCCGGGCGTATTCCCCTTGGCCAGGAAGGCCATGAGGCAGAGGGACGTGATGCCCGTGAGGTCGCGCCGATCGCCGCCGGCGAGCCAGCACCCGTCCTTCTGCTGCTTCTTCGCGAGGAACGCCAGGGCCTTGTCGGTGGCCTCGTCGATGGGCTTCTCGTACTTCTCGAGCTTCGTGGATTTCTGGTCGGCTTGCGAGGGTGTAGTAGTTGTCAGCGCGATCGCCACGGCAAACAACAACAAAGGCATTAACCGCAGAGAACGCGGAGAACGCAGAGAAGGATTGGTAAACGGCAAAACGGAAAAGAAACGGAAGAGAGAAGACAAGAGAGTCAACAGAGGGCGCGGTCGAGGGGCTTTTGCGTCGTCTGTTATCCTGCCCTTAAGGTTGTTCATAAAATCACTCTCCAAGGTCCCGGCTGGAGAACCCGCCCGTAACAGAGAACCTCACCTACGGCCCTCTGCTGACTCTCCCGGCCGTTCTCGCCTCTGTCCGTTGCCGTTGTTGTATCCCAGTCCTAGGCTGTTCTCTGCGTTCTCCGCGTTCTCTGCGGTGAATGCCTCTCGTGCGTGGCACGCGAAACACGCGCCCCGCAAGCGGGGCGGCTAACGAGGCGCGCCTCCGCTGACTCTGTCGGCCGTCCTCGCTTGTGTCCGTTGCCGTTGTTGTATCCCAATCTCTGCTGTTCTCTGCGTTCTCCGCGTTCTCTGCGGTGAATGCCTTTTCTTTTCTTATTTCGATGGCTCCGTAGACTTCGACCCGCGCTTCGCGAGTTCCTGGAAGTACCGCTTGATGAGCGACCGGTACTCTTCCGGCCCGCCGGCGTCGGCGGCCTGGAGGATCTGGTCGCGGAGCTCGCCGGACAGGCGCGACCAGTCGCTCATCTTGATGCCCATGGCCTTGAGCTTGGCCTCGGTCTCGCTGATGGGGGTCACGCCGGTGCCCTTCTGGGAATTCTTGTCCTGGCTCGGCGGCTTGCCGGGCATCTGGGCCTGGCCTTGGCCGGGATGCTGGCCGGGCTCGGCGCCCATGTGCTGGGCCATTTCGGCGGCCGCATGGGCGGCGTCCTGGGTGGCCTCGGCGGCCGCGGCGGCGTGGGCGGCCGACGGCTCGGCGGCAGCCTGGCCGGCCTCCTGATGCGCCTGGGCCATCGCCTGGGCAGGCTGGGCCGATTCGGGCGTTGCGGGCTGGGCCTGAGCGGCCGCCTGGGCGAGGGCCTGCCCCATCTGGGCGAGGGCCTGGGCCGCCTGGCCGAGGGCCTGGGCGGCGTTCATCTCCTGCGGCACGGCATTGGACGGCTGCTGATTGGCCATCGCCTGCTGGGCCTGGTTCTCGGCCTGGGCCGCCTGAGCGAGGTTGGCCTGGGCTTGCTGCGCGGCCTGGGGCGCCCCGGTCTGCGGCGCCATCTGGGCGGCCTGCTGCTGAAGCTGGCCGACCTCGTTCTGAAGCGCCTGGGTCTGGGCCTGGATGCCTTGCTGCGCGGCCTGTTCGACCTGCTGCGGGTTCTGGGCGGCCATGGCGGCCATCTGGGCGGCGATGGCCTTTTCGCGCTGGGCGAGGTCGCCCGCGTGCTCGGCCATCTGGGCGGCCTGCGCGGCGCCGTGCTGACCCGCCTCCGGCTGACCTGCTTCGTGCTGACCCGCTTCATGCTGGCCCGCTTCGTGCTGACCGGCTTCATGCTGGCCCTGTTCGGCCGCTTGCTTATTGAGGTTCTGGGCGAGTTGGTTGAGGTCCTTGGCGGCCTCGCCGGCGTGGTCGGCAGCCTGGGCCATTTGTTGATTATTGACTTCTTTCGATGCTTCCTGCGCGTTCTGGGCGGCCTCGTTGGCCTTAGGGGCGGCCTGGGGCGCTTCGCGTGTGGCCTGTTGAGCGAGCTGCTGAGCTTCCTGGGCGATCTGGGCCTGCTCGGCCTGGAGCCGCTGCGCCTGGGCGTTCTGCACGGCGTTGGCGGCCTGCTCGCGTTGGGCGGCGAGGGCCTCGGTCCGCTGGCGGAGGTCGGCCTGTTTCTGGTTGAGCTGATCGGCGCGGGCGGCCTGCTGATCGGCCTCGCGCGCCTGGTTGGCCGCCTGCTGCATGGCATTGGCCATCTGCTCGGCCTTGTTGGCGGCTTCCTGGGCGGCCTGCGCGGCCTTGGGGCTTTCCTTGGCGGCCTCGCTCTGGTTCTGCTGACCGTTCTCGGGCTGATTGGTGGCCTGGGCGGCTTTCTGCTCGGCCTTGGCGGCGTTCTCCATGGCCGCCTGCGGATTGTTCTGCTTGGCGGCAGCCTGGGCCTGCTCAGAGCCCTTCTCCTGGGCCTGCTGGGCGAGGGCGGCCTCTTCCTTGGCGAGGGCCTGCTCGGCCTTGGCGATGTCGGCTTCCTTCTGCTGGGCCTCGGCGGCCTGCTGGGGATTCTGAGCGTTGGCTTCCTGCTGGGCCGCCTGCTGGGCCTGCTGCGCCAGGTCCTTCGCCTTGTTCGCGAGGTCGCGGGCCTTCTGCGCCAGGTCCTGGGCGGCGGCCTTCTCCTGGCGCATGTCCTTCGAGTCCTGCGCCAAGCCCTTCTCGGCGGCCTTCTGCTCCTGGACCGCCTGACCGAGGTTCTCGGCCCTGAGGTCGGCGGCGGCCTTCTCCATCGGCTTCGCTTCGGGGGCGGTGGTCTTGTCGGCGCCGGTCTCGCGGGCGAGCTGGGCCTGCTCCTCGGCGAGCTTCTCGACGGCCTTGTCGATCTTATTGAGGTCGGCCGCTTTCTGGGTTTCCTGGGCGAGCTGCTGCTCCTGCTTCTGAAGGTCGGCGGCTTCCTTGGAGAGGTCCTTGGCGGCCTGGGCGTTCTGCTGGAGGTCCTGCTTGACGGCGCCCGGCATCTCCTTGAGCATCTGGGCAAGCTCTTTGGCGACGTCCTGCTGCTCTTTCTGCCACTGCTTGTCCTTGTCGGCTTCCTTCTGGGCCTCCTCGGCGGCCTTCTCGGCGGCGAGGTCCTTCTCCTTCTGTGCCAGGTCCGCCAGTTCCTGGGCCAGCTTGACCGCCTCAGCCAGCTTCTCGAACTCCTTGAGGAGCTCTTCGACGAGCTTGATCGAGATGACGACCTCGGCGTCGGCGGTGGTGCTGGCGCCGGCCCGCTCGATCTTCTTGTCGCTGATCTTCATGAGGC
>Ga0209777_10004557_pt1 | contig 16311 bp, 28 predicted proteins | sample FrelakmetHBP12HB_FD_187147 | JGI IMG/M metagenome (GOLD analysis project Ga0209777, IMG submission 187147) | Freshwater lake sediment microbial communities from the University of Notre Dame, USA, for methane emissions studies -HBP12 HB (SPAdes)... | ecosystem: Environmental > Aquatic >...
CCCCTATAGTTTTATTTCAGTATCATTTAAAGGAAAATCTGAAAAGGATGAGTATGAAGTTATCCTTCGTAAGAAATCTACTCAAGAAGAGTTATCACTTGCTGAAACAGGAGCTACAATAAACACTAATAAATTTAAGACTGAACAGTCTAATCCTAAGATGCCAGATTACGTGATACAGATTGCTATAGACCAAGAATAAATAGAAGGAGTAAAAATGCCTTTTGTTGAATATAGAAGTAATGTTACTACCAATACCACTTCCCGTAACCAAATTGTTCCTATTGAAGATTTAGTAAACCATATTGTGCCAGAGAGTGACTGTTATCGTAGCTTATTTTTATACAATGAAGAAATTGTAGACCATGTTGCTAAAGTTGGTAGCGTTAGTGGTTTTAGAGGAAAAGTTCAAATCGACAAGCTTGTGTTCGATATGGACAACAGTGATCTTGAACTTGCAAGGCAGGACGCTATAAAATTAGTACATAAACTACAAGCTGATTATTCAATCGGTGAATCAGAAATTGGAATATACTTTTCGGGACACAAGGGCTTTGCTATTGAGGTGCTAACTCAAGGTTTATTTAGATTTAATCAATTTTCAGAGAGTTTACCACTATTCGTAAAAAAGACATGTTTATTCATTGCTCAAGAATTTACATCATTAGACAGAGTTATATATTCTGTGTCACGACTCTTTAGAATTAACAATACTCGTCATCAGAAGCCAACTAAACTTGGTGGTATAGAAGCACAACTCTTTAAGGTACAATTAACCGCCGAGATGCTTTTCCATCAGTCGGCGGAAGAAATAAAACGATATGCTACTAAACCTAGAGTAGCTTTTAATATTAGTCCTGTAGCCCATCCAGAGAAATTAAACATAGATTTAGAAAGAGTGTTTAATGGATTAGTTACACTACAAACTGTTAATACGCCTATAAGTGTAGGTAATTACACTGTAGATGATTCTAAGTGCCCTAAGAGTAAAAAATTATGTATTTGGAAGCTTGAACAAGGTAATTGTGAAGAGAATTGGGATAATGCTCTTTTAATTTTAGCAGTAGAAGACAGGAAACAAGGATTACCAAAGGACGTAAGCAGAGCAAAGCTACTTGGGGTTTTAGGATTAATGAATCAAAATGCCGCTAACAAACCGAATTATGACCCAATGTCTGAAGATAACGTAGATAAATTAATCAATCAAGCTTATAACAATGACTACGATTATGGCTGCAATAATCCCATCTTAAGTTCTCTCTGTGGAGATAAATGTCATCTTTATCGAGCTAAACAAAATAGTTCTAAAGTAGGTACAATAAATATTCTTGAGGCATATAATCAATCTACAAAGTTCTATGAGAATTATTATAGTAATTTAATACTTACTGGAATTAAAGCAATAGATCAAACTTTACCTATGTTTCTTGGGAATACCAATCTTTTGGTCGGCCGTCCAGGGTCGGGCAAGACCTCGCTGGTACTAAACATCATTAATAAAATGGCTGAACTAGAAACTCCTACACTTTTCTTTTCAATGGACATGTCTTTGGAGATGGTTTTGGGAAGATTAGGTTCTATTGTTTTAGCTGAAAATGCAGGTACTCCAGTAATGAGTTCAAATCAGTTTATGCAGGAGCATACTAAACAAGTATTTAATGGTGATTTTAAAAAGGCAATGGAGAAATTATCAAAGTTTGTATGGATAAGCTCCATGAGAGGAATGACTGTTAAAGACATGATGGCTGAAGTAGATATACAAGAACAGAATAGAGGAAAGAAGTTCAAGCTAATAATTATAGATCATATCCAACTTATTAAATCAGATAAAACTAGTGAATATGAGCGTCATAGTGGTAATGCTCAACTTATAACAGAATTTGCTAAAACTAGAAATGTATGTATTTTAGGTATTTCACATGCAACAGATACAGATAATGGAGTTTCGGCGAAAGGTACGAGGGGCTGGGAGGAAGAATGTTCCAGTGAGTTAATTTGCTTTAGACCATTTCAAAATACTATGCCTCAACATGACCACTATCTATCTTTATTACCTAAGAAAAATAGATTAGGGTCTTTGGATGCAATTGATTTATATTATGACCCTCCTAGCGGATGGACTAGAGAGGCTACAGTGGAAGAATTAGTCGAAGTAGACCAACTTAAACAACAACTAAGTGAAAAGAAAAAGGAGAAATATTAATATGTTTAAATGGATTAATAAATTAATACAAAAGTACAGAATATATAAATTTAATAAACTACTAGAAAAACAGAAATCAGAAATGCTAGATAGAGCGTATGATGAGGCTATGGAATATATTAAAAAAGTAGCGTTATTTGGATTCGATAAAGATAATGATGAAACTATAAATTAAGGAGATAATATGTTTAAAGACAAAGAAGTATTACAAAAATTAGATGTTATTATTAAGTATTTAGTGCCAATTACAAAAGTATTAGTAGATAACAGTAAACAGAATAATAACAACGAGGAAATGGAGAATCTATTAAAAGTTCTCATGTGCGTACCAACAGATTTAACAAGAATAGAAGATACTACAAAAGACTTGAAACTAAATCTTCAAGTTTATCTCAAAGGCATAGCTGATCAAATTGGAGATTTTACTAGGCAACTAGAAATTAACAAAAAGTTTACGGAATTACTCATGCAAAATTATTTAAGAGTTAAGCGAACAAAAGATAGACTAGCTAGAAAGGGGAAGTAATTATGACAGCATTTATAGGCATATTAGTAGGATTATTGATTGTAGGGCTTATTAGTTGGGATAAGTGGTTTCCTAGAGTAGCAAAGCTATTTAAGAAGAAATCAACAGAAGAGTTATATGATTTATTATCTATCCCAGCATGCAATATTACTACAGAAGAGTTAAATGATAAATTGGGAGAAGTTTATACTGAAAGCGAAATAGAAAGAATGGTTTATGGTCAAAATGAGTTTATTAAGCTATTGTCGAATGATAGGATTGACAGAGAAGAGGACATTAACGCTCTCCCCGATAGTGAAGTTAAAGCTTTTGTGAGTAAAATTAGAAAGATGCGAACTGACAAGAGACTTGCGGATAAGAATAATAAATGTTATAATAATAGATAAGTATGATTAAATTAGAATCAAATAAAGATTACTACTTAGTAGAAACTGAGAAAGATATTGCACAGGTGTTTCATTATCTTACTGCTGGAGTAATATATACAGATACAGGAGTTAGTCATATATCTAACTTTCCTCCTATTGCCATCGACTCGGAAACAGACTCACTAAATGTTCGTAAATGTAAACTTATTGGGGTATCTATGTCTATTACTCCAAATGAAGCTTTCTACTTTTCTTATAAAGATTATACTCCTGAACTTAAAGAGGTATTTAGACTTCATCTTGCTTCGTTTGAATTTAATGAACAAATTAAAGTTTTAATGCACAACGCTTCTTATGATATATTAGTTCTTAGATATACTTTAGGTGTTGACTTACTTGGGCGACTAGAAGCAGATACAATGTTAATGAAACACACCCTAGAGTCTACACGCCCGCACGGGCTTAAGGAATGTGCTACAAAGTATCTTGGGATACCAAACACTGAACAGTTAGCACTCAAAGAATCAATAATAAAGAGCGGTGGAAAGTTTAATAAAACGCAGAAGGATATATATTTAGCTGATTCTATGGTTTTAGCTCCGTATGCGGCAAATGATGCAGACCTTACTCTCCAGTTATTCTATAATTTATCAACTAAATTATCCGAACAAAACCTATGGGATTTATATGAAGATGAAGTTCATCCTCTATTAATAGTTACAATTCAGCATCTTCTTAGTAAAGGGGTATTTTGTGATATTCCATACTTTAATCCGCTAAAGCAGGACTTGGAATCTCAAGCAAGAGAACTTGAACAACAGGCACATAATCTATTTAAAACGCAATATAGTAAACATTATCATAGTATGGAGCAAGAATTACTAGAAGAAGAATATCCTTTAAAGAAAACGGGCAGCTTTATAAAAGAGTTGCTTCGCGAATCGGGAATTGAAAATATAACCAAAAAGAATTTAGCTAAAATATATGAGCAATGTCCACAAAATGTAATTGTCCAGTTTATAGCGAACATTATAACCGAAGATCAATTAAAGTTAGAAGCTACAGATCTTATATATCACACTCGTAAAAAATTACATCAAATAAAACATGAATCTCCATATATTATCAATTTAGCCTCCACAAAACAGCTCAAGCATATATTATTTAATAAATTTGGTGAAAGTGTTACAAAGCGAACCAAAAAGGACAACGCTCAAGTTGATAATGAAGTATTAGAGCAGTTTAGTGAAACATATGAATGGATAGCAAAGCTACTAGAGCTTAGAAAAATAGAGAAGCTTTTAAGTACATATGTATTGCCAATATTAGGTATGAATGAAAATGGAACTATATATCCGCAGTGGTTACAGCACGGAACTACGTCTGGAAGATTTAGCTGCACTGCGCCAAACTTTCAAACTCTCCCTCGCGAGAATACTTCTATTAAGAAGGGCATTATAGCCAGACCTGGATATACTCTTATCAATTTAGATTATGCGCAATTAGAAGTTCGCTGCTTTGCACATACTTCGGGTGATGTTATTATTCAAGAATCTTTTAGACAAAATCAAGATTTCTACGGACTTATCGCAAAAGATCTATTTAACTTAGAATGTGAAGTAAATGAAGTAAAGCAACAGTATCCTAAAGAAAGACAATATGTTAAACAGATAGGGTTGGGACTTATGTATGGTCTTCGTAAATGGAAATTAGCGCATATATTAGGGTGCCAACCAGATGATGCTCAAATAGTTATTGATAAGTATTTTGAAACATATAAACAACTTAAAGATTTTATAAAAAGATGTCATACCGAGGCATATAAAACAGAATCTATTAGAGGTGAATCGGGAAGAATAAGAAATTTAACAGGATTATTGAAGATGAGAAATATACCAGAAATGCAACATAGCTTTAATAAACTACTTAATCTGAGCGTAAATCATTGTATACAGAGTTTAGCCGCTTCGATCATCAACAGAGCGACTTTCGCTATATATGCTGCCATACTAGATAATAGTATAAATGCTAATATTATTCTACAGGTTCACGACTCTTTAGTAATCGAAGTGCAAAAAGAACAAGTTGACAAAATGATTAAAATAGCAAAAAATATAATGGAAGTAAATTTAGATGAAGAGGAAGAGTTAAATTATAATTTAATTAAATTAGATGTACCGCTTATTGTAGAGTATGGAACGGGTTCATCTTTAGCGGAGTGTAAATAATATGCAAGTATTAACAGATAAACAGATAGAAAATTTAGAATATACTGAAAAATATGTAAAAGATTATTTATATCCTATAGGATATGGTTTATATAGAGTAGAGAGAAGACAAGAAATGGATTTGTGGGGAATAATTTATGTAAATTCATTAGATATTTGTATAAAGTATGATAAGAAGTATGATAAAATTAATTAAGGAGGAGATATGAAAAAATTAACTAAGGCACAAAAAGAATATATAAAAATGATGCTGGAGATAGCAGAGAGTCATAGTTTAGGTCGCGGTTATATGAAATGTGAAGATCAAAAAAGGAGATAATATGACTAAAATTAAAGCAGATAAGACGTGTCTCTTACGAACATTTGTCCTTGTTGTGGACGTATATTCTGTTTTAATATAGATCAAATAGAACAAACAAATATACCTATATTTACACAGCTAAAAATAATTAAATCCAGTAAGCCTATTAAGGTAGTAAAACAGCAGAGACATTCAGGAAAGAAATTAATATCATAATATCAATAACTTATGTGCTAAAATAATACTTGACTTCGTGCTTCAAAGTATGGTATCCTATAATTGAAAGGAAAAATATGACACTTACTGAAACAAGAAGAATAGGTAAGGAGATATTTAAGAAGTTTAATTTATACGGGTGGAAGATAGTGATTAAAAAGTTAAACCATACCGCACAGTTAGATTATTCAAATAGAACTATATCATTGGATAAGGAAGATGCTATAAAAGGAGTAATGCAAGATGTTATAGATTCTTTTCTACATGAGATTGCTCATATACTTTGCCCGCCAGTACCAGAATGTTATAGAAGAAGATGTCCTTGTGTAAAAAGAGAAAGATGTCATGATAAATATTGGAGAAAGACAGCTAAAGCAATAGGAGCTGTACCGACTCCAGAGGGGTATGTAAATGAAGAAAAGTAGACAAGTAGAAAAATTACTAGCTAAACTTTGTGTTTTATATTACTTTATTGCCAACAAAAGAGAAATTACAGACAGCAAAGATTCGGATGAGTTTATGAAAATAAATAAAGAATTTTGGGATACAAAAAAGAAAATTATGAAATTAATAGATAAAAAGGAGAAAATATGAAATATCTATTTACTTGTTATCATCCAGACTGTGATTGTGGAGATGAAGAGGAAGATTGTGAGGATTGTGATGGTAATTGTTATTCAGAAGATGAGGAAGATATAAAGAAGGAAGATACAGAGGAAAATAATTAAGGAGGAAATATGAAAAAGAAAGATGAATGTTCAGATGTATGTAAAGAGTGTGTGGAACAATCAGAGCATGAATTTAATGAAGCTAAGTGGGATCTACAGTATGAAATGGAATGGTTTTGGTTTGACGCTAAACATCTAGAGTTTGCTATGTCGGACGGAGAGGATGTAGGGGAGAAGTTAGAAAGATTTAAAAAGGCATGTAAAGAAATGGAAAAAATTGCACATGAATTTGTGTTTCCAGAAGGTGTAAGTTGTGATTGTGTGGAGTGTTTAAAAAAGGATACAACTAATTAAGGAGGAGAGTGTATGACTAAACAAGTAACAAAACAAGAAATTATAGAGGATCTCAGAAGGGTATTTAAGCAGCTAGGAAGAAGTTTTAATACTGCGGATTACGGAAGGACTGGCACTTTTCACCGTGATATTTTGCCAGCTAAATTTGGATCATTTGATAAAGCATTAGAGGAGGCTGGATTAAAGGAGGAATTTAGAGAAGTAGAATCCAAGAAAAAATTAGAAGTGGCTGGAGAAAACAAAATTCAACTCCCTAAAGTTATAGCAAGTTGGGATAAAATTAAAAAAGGCTCATCAAATAAAAAGGGAAACAATAGGACAATATTTATCATCAGTGATTTACATGCCCCATTTACAGATGAGATAGCAATTGAAAAGATGCTACAGTCAATAGCAGATTTACAGCCAGGATATATAGTACAAATTGGAGATACTTACGATAATTATAGTTTCTCAAGATTTGCCCGTAGCTCAAACCTAAGCACGCCATATGAAGAATTTATTCGTGCAAAGATGATGATAGAAAAATTGTGGAGTACCATTAAAAGACTGGCTCCAAAAGCCAAACTGTATCAATTAACAGGAAATCATGACATGAGGTGTCAATCACGCCTTTTAGGTAAAGCTCCCGAATTAGAAGTTTTTTTAGATTTACAAAAGCCATTTGAAATTCCAGGAGTAATTAGACTTGCATCTGCTAGAGATTTTATAGAAATTAAAAATATTGTTTTTTGTCACGGCTATTTTTCTCCATCAGGAGCGCACTCTCGTCATTTTGCCAAGTCAGTTGTTTTCGGACACACTCATAGAGGACGCGTAGAATGGATGGGGGAAGAAATATTTGAATTAAATGTAGGGCATTTATGTAACACTAAGTTACTTCCTTTTTCATATACCGCCTCAGTTATAACCAAGTGGAAATCGGGATGGGGAGTTATATTTTTTAAAAACAATAAACCTGAACCTCATTTTATACCAGCGGAGTAAGCATGGATACAGATATTAAAAAATATGGTAAATGTGGAAACACACATATTCCAGGAGTAGTATGTAAAATATGTAAAACTGCATCAGATAAAATATATAGGCAAACTCATAAAAAGGAAGCCAAAGCTTACAAACAAGCGCATGCTGAGATAATAAGTCAACAGAGCAAAAAATATCGGGAAGAACATATAGATGAGGAAAGAGAATGGAATAATAATTATATCAAAACTCGCAGAGAAGTTGATTTGCAGTTTAAGCTTCAGCGTAATATGAGACCTATGATTAGTAAACTACTAACTAGATCAGTTACAGACGCAACAGCTATTAAGAGTGTAGGATGTACTAAAGTCGCCTTAATAACATACTTAGAAAGTAAATTCTACCCCAATCCTCAAACAGGCGAAAGTATGACGTGGGAGAATAGAGGAAAAGGTAATAGTAAATGGCATGTTGATCATATTAATTCATTAGTTAATTTTGATTTAACTAATCCCGAAGAAGTTCAGAGGGATAATCATTATACTAATTTACAGCCTCTATGGGCACTTGATCATAGGACTAAAACTTTAAAAGAGTTAGAGTCTAAAAAGGAGAAAAAATAATGCGTCACATTTTATCATTAAGCGGAATAGCACAAAGTGGCAAGGATTCTATAGCTAACTTTATTCAATCTAAATATCCTCTTAAAAAACTTTCCTTCGCAGCTAACCTTAAATCTATGTGTAGAAGCATATTTAATTTGACGGAGTATCACACAGATTCACAAGAAGGTAAAGAGGCTCTACTAAAGAAACCTATTAGATTTAACAAAACTAACTTTAGTAAAATATTAAAGTGGATGGAGAGAACGCACAGTTTAGTAAGCGCTAAAGATAAAATTCAACAGCTTAAAGATGTCTATATTAATAATGTTGTTTTTACTACTCCTCGCCAACTCTTACAATTTATAGGCACTGATCTCATAAGATCTATATGTATTACTTATCATTTAGATGTGCTGGAGGAACAAATAATTAAGGATAGATATAGTAATTTTGCAACCGTAGATTCTAGATTTTCCAATGAAAGAGACCTATTAGATAAGTATGGTGCTACAATAGTTCTTGTAGAACGCCCCTCACTAACTATAGTTGGTACTCATGCTTCCGAGAACTCTCTAGGTAATAGAAATGACTATGATGCTATAGTAGTTAATGATGGTACACTAGAAGATTTAAAAGTAAAGTCACTTAAACTATGGGAAGATATAATTAATGACAGACAGTAAACAAAAATGCATAATGATTGATATTGATGGAGTTATGACGGCTATTGAAATAAAGAGATCTAAGCCAGTTCCTCCATCACTTTATCAAAAATTTTACGATAGGATACCTAAAGATAAGGTTAATGAGTGGGCTATTGAGCTTATTAAAGCTATGATGGCTCAAGGATATGTAGTTATTTTCTGTACTGGTAGACACGAGAGAGTTAGAAAAGATACCGAAGATTGGATACTAAAAAAGTGTGAACTTTCTCCTAAAGATTACATATTATTGATGAGGGCTGAAAATGACGGAAGAAAAGATTTTCGAGTTAAACGAGATATTTATAGACGACAAATTAAATCTAAGTATAATGTTCTGTTCATCTTAGAAGATCGTAAAAGTGTAGTTAAAATGTGGCGTAACTTGAAGCTAGTTGTACTCCAAAACACATGGGGGCTTTATTAAAATGAAAAAAATATATATATCACTTACTTTCATGCTTCTCCTAATAGTCTTCTTTCCTCTCAAATGTATTATCAAAACTAGTAGTATTGACAACAGTAAAATCTTCTCTACTCAAATTGACAACTTTAACATTAAAAATAGCCTATGGGTTGAAGATAATCTCTCTACTATAAAGAAGACTATAAAATTCTATAAAAAGAATTATAGTGATTGTACTAGCCCGATAGAGGTTACCTTCTTAGACGTAAATACTTTTATGAATAAAGGTAAAGTAGTGACTGGTTTAGCAACTTGGAACGACCCCTTTAAAATAAATAAAATACTAGTTGCTGTCCAAGATAGAGCACTATGTAACATAATTGTTACATATGTACATGAAATGAGACATATTTGTGAAAATTTAGATGATTGTTATGACACATGGAATGATGGATGTTGGGCTAAAGATTTAGCAGACCAAACAGACTTAATTTGTATAAATGTATTAACAACAGTAGAGGATTAATATGACATTCTGGGAAGATATACTGGCAATAATTTGTGGTGTGGCTGCCGTTGATGTAACGGTCATACTTGTTAAGTATTTGTGGAATAAGTGGCAATATGGAGAGTTACTTGAAATGGAATGTGATTCATGTCAAAAAGCAAGGAAACTTATTAGAACTCCAGACAGTAACGCTTACTTCTTATGCTCAGAGTGTATGCCAACCTATTTAACTAAAAATGAGTACTCAGAACTAGAAAAAGAAAAGATATTAAATTCGTATAAGAAAAAGATTAAACACAGAGGACGTAGAAAAAGAAAATAAACCTTGACATCTTTCTCATATCCTGTTACAATTAGAATATATTAAATAAGGAGGAAAAATGAAACCTACCTCAATCAAATGTATTGCAAAAGCCATAAACATAAATGAAGATGACTTAAAAATTCTATTTCAACAATTGTTAGAGGAGCTTAAATATAACATCGAAGAGACAGTAATATCTGACTCTACTCATCGCTTTCCCATATCTTATAAAACATATAAATTAGTTAAAAAGGAGTAATTATGAGCTATGATGTATACTTAGCAATTGATACGGGTGGTGAGGAGTTAACGAGCGTAGGAGAAAGTTTTAATTATACCTATAACTGTGCTCCTATGTTTTGTAAAGCTTTTAAAGAAAAAGAAATTGGCTTAAATGTTCTGCATAATAAATTAGCTAAAGAAGCAGCTCTACTACTTAGAAATGCTATCATATATATGCAGGATCATCCCAAAGAGATGAACAAGTTAAATCCTTCTAACGGTTGGGGTCATTATGATACAGCACTTGAATTTCTAGAAGGCATATTAACAGAATGTTTAAAGCATCCTAAAGCAACTGTACGAATATGTTAAAGGAGCAGCAATGAAAGAACGTGACGAGGTATTGAGTGGGAAGACCTACAAAGTGAAGAAAGTAGAGATAAACGAGGTAGAAAAGGCAAGAGAATTACATAGTTGGATGGGTTATACTTGTGGGCTTAATTCAGCAGAGAAGGCTAAAGAATAACCGTTATGTAGCGTTCCAGGATGCCCCAGGTTCAATTTTAGTATAAGGGCAGTAATAATGCTTGACATAGTTATCGAAAGTATGGTATTCTGATAATAGAAAGGACGTGAATGATGGAAAATAGAAAAATGCAGATTAAGTTTTTTAGTAATGTAAGTTTAATCAGGGATCTTGAAGATAGAGTAAACGCCTTCTTATTGAAAGAGGATATTGAAGTTATTAAGGTAGATAGTACTGGTGCAGTTGTGTCTATTCTTTATTATTCAACCCTAGAAAAACAGTAGTTTAGCATCTTCTTAATAAGAGTAAAACCACACAACAGCCCACCTATAATTAGGGCATAAGTTAATAATTTATCGCCCATTTTATCAATAGTAGAGAATATACATAAAAAATCATATAGTGCGTGAACTAATATGCACATATGTAGCCCAATCTTTTCATATAACCATACAAAGAAGAACCCTAATACAGCCGCACCTATAATTTGTGGCACTACATACCATATATTAATGCCCATTACAGAGGCATTATTAGCATGAGCTAATCCAAATCCTAATGACGATATAACCATAGCTATAATTTTAGGACTTTTTAGCCATTTTTGCAACATACAATCATAAATAAAATATCTAAACATTACTTCTTCAAGTATACCAATAGTTAGCGCAAGAGAAATAAGTTCAATTAATGTAAATGAAGAGTATATAGAAAATTCATTTATATTGCGCAGGGGATGAAAATAGTTAACTAAAAATGAAACTATAGCACAAACCGAAATCATTAAAAAGGCGGCAATAGAGGTAAATTTAGCAAGTTTAAAAAGATACTGAAAAGCTTCAGCATATCTTTTTAATATAAATAATATACTATTACCAAACCACTTCAATATTTTCACATTAATCCTTTTTAGGTTCAGATTTTTTAGAATCTTTTTGGGTGCTAGGCTTCCATCCAGTTTTTCTTAAAGTTCCATAAACATATGCATTTTTACGTTTTTCACCCAGTCCTTTTTTTTCAGCTTCTTTTACTAAAGCGTGTTCAAGTGCAGTGGGCATATTATTCTCCTTCCTTATGTTCAAAATCTATATTACAATCTTTTTCATCGTGCTTTCTATATCCATAAATTGCTCCTAAACTACCTACTACAGCAGCAAAATCCATTCCTGTAAACTCAGAAAAAGCATGACCATAAATAGACATTCCACTTAATAGAAGTTTTATAGAAGCAACAATAACACCAATCCATAGCAAGGTTATTGTTACCGATTTTTCCCCTGATTTTGGGTCAATTGAATAAAGACTAAATTTCATTTTACTCATCTCCTAACAGTTTAATAAAGTTCTCCTGTATTTTATCTACACAGTCATGTAATCTATCTACATCTTTTCTAAGTTGTTGAATTTCTACTGATAAAACTCTAGAGTCCTCGTTTGCAGGTATAGATTTTTCAGCTCTTTTGCCACTAAATATTTTTATAGCAGTCCCACAGACTACAATTACAGATCCTATAATTGCTATTGCATCTGGAAAAGTCATCATGTCTACCCCTTTATTGGTTCAGTCATTTTAAACTCTTGTCTTATCTGTTGAAGACTCTTTCCAATTTTAGATAGTTTTTTGCGTAACTTTTTTTGAACTTTTTTACCATTTGAAACATCGGAATTAACCATAGTTTCTATAAGTTCAGTTTTATCATTACAATTTTTACACATATTAAATTCCTTTTAAAAGTTTATTCACCTAGCTGGAAATGTACGCGGTCTTTGAAAGTTTTCCAATTTCCGCCCCAAATTAATCCAGATTTTACTGCTAATTCCCCAACTAATTCCCACGATTTTATAGGAAAGTCCCACAAGAGCTTACCACGAGAATCAATAGGAATTAAGTCTACAGCCTTACAATCTTGATGTTTGGAATGTTTAATCTTACTAGCACCTTTTCTTAGCAACATATTTTGTCTATCTTGAGTTCTAAAAGTTTCTATAACTTTCATAGTTATTCCAGCACTCGCAAGCGTAGACAAAAATGTAGACAAAATTGTAATCAATTCTGGTACTAATTTGGATACATCTCTGCATGTTAAATTTGGATCTTCTAAATATGTCTTATTCATAATTTCTCCTCTGAAGTGGGGAAATAGGGGACTTATTTAGTCCCCCACTCAACCCACTAATGAAACGATTCTCACCGCTTCAAATTAATCACAGTATTCTATCCAGAATGTAATACTACCAGCATCAAGTGTACTCAGTAATCCACCAGTAATTATCATATGTGCATATATAATTTCTTCACTATCAACACTGTACACACAACTTAGTCCTGGAGTAGTTAATCCTAATCCTTTGGCAGCGTCATCTTTAATGAGTCCAGTGGTCGTAACGCTATCATCAAGTAAATAGTCCGTTAATCCAGCTGCGCCTCCTACAGACACTGTAATAGCACTTACATTATCAAATATGTGAGCTGCTTGTGCAACAGTATACATACTTAAATCAACGGGAGTAGAACCTCCTAAAGCAGATATTATGGCAACTTGATAAGCATCAATTGAATAAACATGAGCCGCCTGAGCTGTTGTATAAGCGCTTAAATTTACTGCCGCACCAGCCGAAGGGGCATCTTTAAACGTCAACTGCCAGCAATCAAGAGATTGACATATTGCTGATTGAGCTACAGTATAAGCGCTTAAATTAACCGCTGCGCCAGCGCTAGGAGCATCCTTAATGGTTATTCTATAAGCGTCAATAGAATAAATTTGAGCTGATTGAGCTAAGGTGTAAGCAGTTAGAGGTACAGCAGACCCCGCCGTAGGAGCATTTTTAATGGTAAGCATTGAACAAGCAATAGAAGTAATTTTCAATGTATCAACTACATGATATGCACTTAAGTTTATAGCTCCACCAAGAACTGTCAAAAATGTCAATTCAGTACAAGCTAAACTATAAATATGCGAACTTAATCCAACTGTATATGAACTTAAATTTATATCTGCTCCGCCAGACGGTAAAGTTTGAACATGTATTAAGAAATATCCATGAGACTTTACTTTAGCTGTGTCTGTAACTAACAAAGTAGATAAGTCAACAGCAGTATGTCCTCCGCCGGGGGCATCTTCTAAGTAAACCTGAACCGTTGTACCCAAATCAGTCAAACCAGCAATATAGCCTCTAATTGGAGTAGTCACAACTGAACTGTATACTTCAACCAATTGTCCAATAGCCATATTTGCCGCGTTAGCCTGAGTAACCGTAAATGTTCCAGCAAGAAGCCCATTTGTAGCAAACGCTACGTCATAAGCAGTAGTAGCTCCACCTTCATCAGTAATACCAACAATATATCCACGAACACTCGTAGGGGTTGATTTATGAATTTCTACATAATTTCCAACATTCATACCAGTTTTATCGACAATTTCACATACTCCACCAACAGTACCAGTAGCATAGAAGTTCTGGTCATAAGCAGTTGCCCCAGCCCCAATTACAGATATACTGGACACTTGAGCAAAAGTAGTATGTCCTGAATCATGGACATGAACCCAATCCGCAACTGTAACTCCAGTAGCACTAGCTACTTTAATTTTACCAGCAGCAGAACCATCTTCAATAGCCGCTATATCATAAGCTGACGTACCAGCACCCAGAACTGTTTTTGCAGTTATATATCCACGAACCGGATTTGAATCATTATCATCAATTTCTACATAATTTCCAATAACCATCCCGGTTGTATCTGCTACAAAACAAGTTCCACTACCTTGACCATCTAAAACTATAAAAGGTTGAACATAAGCAGTAGCTCCAGCTCCTAAATTAGAACTAATAGCTGTAATATACCCTCTAACTGGATTTGAATCGTTATCATCAATTTCTACTCTTTTACCTACCGTCATACCCGAATGTGATGCGGCAATAAAAGTACCACCAACTAAACCATCTTCTGAAAATGGAATCGTATATGCTATAGCCCCATCTCCAAGATTGGCAGACTTAGCAGTCATATATGCATGAATAGGCGAACTATCCCCATCATCAATTTCCATATATTTTCCAACAGTCATATCAACAGGATTATCATCAATTTCAACTATTCCGCCAGCAGTACCATTTTGTGTAAAATTAAAATCATACACTGTACCAGGAGTTGGGTCATTATTTTCTCCAAGATTAGAACCTATACTCTTTATGTATCCCGCAACAGCACTAGAATTATTATCGTCTACGGTTAGATATTCATTAACAGTTAAACCAGTAACATCCGCTACTTCAATAATTCCACCTACAGTCCCATTATAATTTAAATCAATATCTAATCCCGTTCCAACTGTAGAAAATGCTTCGCTTACATTAGCAAACACGTCTATTATTTTAGCTTCTGGAGGAAGTGAAAATAATTCTACAGATTTAGATGTAGCAGCCTCTAAAAAATCTTCATAAGTTAGTGTTACTTTAAGTCTACGATTAGCCATAGACTGTTCAAGATCACTATAGAGTTCGTCATCCGCAAAACGGGACAACCATCTCTTAATACGAATTGATAAAGACATAAATACTCCTATTAAATAGATTAGTGTATCACTATTTCACTTATAATTAATATTAACCAACTGATTTTTTAAATAAATAAACCAGCAAAAATGTTATAAATATTGTTAATAATATTTTCATTACGCAGGTGCGCCATAGTGTCTAACTTCAAATGTTCTAAGTGTAACCCTTATGCCTGTATTACTATTCTGCCCAGTTGCCACGATTGCCAAAGCGTTTGCCAAGGTCTGGGTAGGTGCACTATAGTAACCCGTTACCACCAAATTGCCCAACTGATCGCTAGCTGTAGCGGTCGCCTTTTGAGTGGCCGCACCCGTCCTATAAATTTTAGCCATTATTCTAACATTGTCGCCAGTAAGGCTCGCAGTTTCAGACTGATAAACTACATCGCCGCCTATTCCGCCAAATCGAATCCTAAGTGTTGTGTTATTCGCGCCAGTCACACTGAACGTAGCGTATACTTCTACACTCTCACTGTTTACATCTAGCGTGCCAGCAGGAAGTGTATAAGTTCCAAGAACTTGCTCATTCGTATTGGCAGCTCCAGTATGATCGGCGGTGTCAACATAGAGGACGCCGCCCAAAGCCATTCTGGTATTGTTAGCTACAGTAGCATAGTGATCACCGTTATACTCCCTTGAACCCGCTTCGGGGG
>Ga0209777_10004558_pt1 | contig 16309 bp, 18 predicted proteins | sample FrelakmetHBP12HB_FD_187147 | JGI IMG/M metagenome (GOLD analysis project Ga0209777, IMG submission 187147) | Freshwater lake sediment microbial communities from the University of Notre Dame, USA, for methane emissions studies -HBP12 HB (SPAdes)... | ecosystem: Environmental > Aquatic >...
CGAACTCCCATTCGAACCCTCTTCCGATAATAGCAGACCTGTTTACTGCAGAGACTGCTGGAAAAAACAAAGAGATTCAAGATTTCAAAAATAAACCTTAGATATAACAACCCGCCGCGTTTGACGCGGCGGGCTTTCTTTTAATTTAAGTAATTTTCTTTTTATTTATGTTTCGGCCGGAAATTTTTTTTCTTTGAGCCAATCTTATGACGATGTTTCAGCACAAATTTTCTGTGGAGCTTTAATCTCCTGTTATAATTTTTATTTTTACGATTTTTCATAATATAATCCTCGTCGCTTTAAAAATCTAACTATTGATGCTTTCTTTTTCTTCCGACGTTAAAGAAGTAAGCCATAAAATAAACGGCCTTCGAAGCTTCTCTATGGGCCAACTCTCGTCTTTGAAAAGAGATGATTTTTCTACCCTAAAACGAGAAAGCATAGATGTTGTAGCTTGCAGGTTTAGAGGAGATAATCTGTTGTGCTCCGATAAAAACTGTTGTTTCTTAGCCTTTGAAGTCATAACAATTAAAGGTTTTTCCTCTTTCAGAAACTTTTGAATAGTGTGAAACATAATTATGAAAGCTGTTTTTATATTATTGTAGTTATACCTTCAAATTTGGAGTCATTTAAAATAAAAAACAACTCCCGAGCGCAATGAGTTGCAAATAGTGTTATTTGTTGGTTTCTTTCAGAAAAAACGGGAATACCTATTTGTAGTTCCGAACCCTCAACTTCTACCCTTATGTTACGCTTATTCCCCCAAAAAGTCAACTCTATCAAAAAGCCGCCTCTTGTGCGAGGCGACGGGAAATCGAGGCTCTCCTAAATGAACAATGCCTGCCCCGTAGTGAAGCGAAGCTTCTGCTGCTTGGGGCTATAGAACCTGTTTTACTCTTCTTTAAGCCATTCTAAGGCTTCTTCTTCGGTATTGAGATATTTAATATTTTTTAATCTAGTGGCTGTCAAAACAAATAAGGCTACCACTTTCTGAATTGCTTTTCCTTCGCACAGGGCAACCTTATTAAACCCTGGATCATTATAAACATCCTTCGCAATACTTACGCATTTTCTTCTAAAACTTGAAGTGGGCATATGGGGAACCAAACTAAGATTAATTAACATTTTTGGTTTAGTGGGTAATTTTTTTGAAATTTCTTTTAGTTCTTTAACTATTTCTTCTAAGATTTTGCCATCCATTTCTTTGCCAATCTCCATTCTTAAAATTCCACCTTTATCTGACCAAATTTTAAATTTTTTATTTTCTTCTTCCATGTTCCTATTCTACTAAAAAACCGCCTGATTGGCGATTATTTTATATTTCTAGCCATTTTCTTATGAAAAAATACACGATAGCATAGACCGCTCCGACCAAAAAAGAAAGGAGGTGGTTCCATAGTGATATAAGCCAAAGAGTAAATAACCCCCCGCCTATATGAAATATATGAAGATAAATTTGGGACATTTTCATCCTTTCAACCATTAAGTAAATTGCCGTAATAAAAACAAACGTTATTCCGATTGCTAAAAAAATAATCTTGAGTGTAGAAAATAGAAAGGCGAAAAACGGTATAGCAGAAGAAGTATAGTTTTTATTACCCAACATCAAAAGCAAATTTATATTTTCAAGAACGTCAAATAATCCTGCAATTATAAAAGAAGATGCCATTATTAACCCTAAATTCTGTAATTTTCCTTCTAATTTGCGCGAAATTATTAATATTAAGCCCATTCCAAACAAAGCATAAAAAAAGATAGCTAAATAATCCAAATAAGTTATAGCTGTCTGTTCTTTTATTTCGTTTGGACCCCAAGCAGTAAATACCTTATTTATATTCTGTGACGTTCGGGCAAGCTCAAAATTTAATACGCCGTAACCCGTTGTAGTTTTTAATTTATATTCGTTAATCATAAAAAATACCGTTATCAATATAAATGGAACAAAAATTATCATAGTGGTAATAACTAAAGATTTGGTCTTTGGAAATTCTTTTAATTTTTCTAAAAACATAATCTGTTTAATTCTACCTATTTTTTAAATTTATTAAGTTTAAAAATTCTTTTAATATAATATTTCTTTATTCTACCAAAACCCCGCCCATCTTACGAGGTGGGGGATTACCAAGGTCGTCTGGCGTACGATGTTCACACCTGTTTTACGGATGAACTATCATCTTTAAAATTAAATTGCCCAGAAGTTTACTGCCAGCAATAACTATTAAAGCAACTACTAAATGCCAAACTACTTCCCGCAAAGGATTGGTTTTCTTACTTTTTGCGATTAAATAGCTTAAGGTGGCGAGTAAAACTAAACCCCAAATAGATGAAACAATAAGGGCGGCACGAGAAGGAAATAATAAAACAATTAATACAAAGGTAAATGCGAGAAATAACCTTACAATAAAATTTCCGTATGTAAATGAACCTATATCTTTTCTGGAAGCTCCTTCAGATTCTTTGTATATATGGATTCCCAATGAATCGGAGATGTTATCGGCAATCGCAATAATTAAAAGACCTGTAATTATACCCGTTCTTGCGTTGTCTCCTTGAGTTAATCCTGCAATCAGCCCCATACTAGTAGTAATTGCCGCTGTAGCTCCGATACTAAATTTATTTATATTTATCATTTTATCCAATTCTAGATTTTTTTCTTTAGTTTAATTAAAAACTCTTTCGTAAGGGGACGGCAAGCACAATTTTTAGCATGTTCTAAGTGCCATCTTAATCTTTCTTTTGGGGTGGGATTTTTAGGTATTCTATTTTCTAAATGCCAATTTTTATTTATAGCCATCTTAACAAAGATTATTCTTCTTTTTCGTGTTTTTCGTGAAAATTTTTATGCATCTTTTCCCCGAAATGACAACATTTTTCTCCCCAATGCTCCCAGTAACTGTGTTTCTTGATTAATATCAATTTGAGACCTATAGCTATTACCAATAGAGGCCAGAGAATGCTCCAAAGATTATCAGTAATTAAACCTAGATTCTTTAACAGGTAAAACAAGCCAATTATTAAAATTAAAACTCCAAACATAATTTTAATTATTTAGTTTTGTTTAGCGGATTAATAACTTTTCGACCTTTCAATATTATTCTATCAAAAACCCGCCCCTTTTGCGAGGCGGCTTCTTGACACTTCCTTAACTTAATTTAAGGGGGTTTTGCTTGACGTTAGGGTCCCCTGGCGTACGATGTTCACACCTGTTTGGCCACTACTTGACAATCCATAGCTTTTAAATAAATATAATACTAGTGGTTCGGAAAGGGTGAAGCTCAAAGGAGAGCCTCAAATTCTCTTGAACACACTAAGCACAATAAAAGTGCCTAACCACCGCTAACTGTCTGGGTGGGGAATGGTTCTTGAGAAAATGAGAGGTTGTGGTTCAACTCCCAAACACCTGGTTGAGAAAATTCTCTTTAGTCGTATAAGGTGTCATAGGAGGGAGACCGTGAAGCGAAGACGCCAGTCTCCGCAGAGTCAACAGTGAGATACCTCCCAATTAAGGAGAGTTCAACTTCCGAACCAAACCAAGGGGAACTGCTTTTCCAGCATGTTCCCCGCTTTTTTTTAAACAACCAAAAACCCGCCCTTCTTACGAGGCGGAGCCGCCAAAAGTCTTTACATAAATCCAGGGTGGCCAAGCAGATTCGAACTGCCACTGAGAGCTCCACAAACTCTAGTGCTGCCGTTACACCATGGCCACCATAATTTTTAATTTTTCACTTTAATTTTAAGTTTAACGAAGCGCTTTGTGCCCCCGAGGGGAATCGAACCTCTATATCCGGTTTAGAAAACCGGTGTTCTGTCCGTTGAACTACGGGGGCAAGCAACTTTATGCCCGTAGAATATGTTCAAATTATATCTCAATATAATTTTCACTAACGTTCCGATTATAAAGAATTTTTTAAAACTGGTCAATTTCTATCATTATCCAGAAGTAAATATTTTTTAGTTCATTGAACAATTTTTTATTTTGATATGTGCTGACATAGTATTCCGAAGCTCCGCCAAAACCCAACTCTTACAAAACTTTGCTCTATCCCCAAGCAAAAGTAATCCCCCCCCTTAATGGATAAATTTTTATAAAGATTAATTTTTATTTAGAGACTTTTAAGGGGAATTTTTGGCTACAGTTTTTACTCGGGAGCAACAGTGGGACTAACAGTGGGTTCGGTTTTTGCAGATATTCCCTGGAAAGGATTTGGGAAATTATTAGAACCTGCTTCTCGAAAATTTTTATCTCTATTCTGCCAAATTTTTAGAATTTCTTGGTAATTATTTTCTTTAAATTGTAATGCTTTTTCTGTAATTTGAGGTTCAACTTTCTGAGCTAAAATACTGTATTCGTAAAAAATAAAAGCGCTGGCAATGAAGATTATTATAAATAGCACTAAAAAACCTAAAAAGGCATGCTCAGCCAAAGCTCTCGGTAGTTCTTTAAAGAATTCTTCAATTTTATTAAACCCTAATCCTTTTGGCATAAGAATTATTTAGTATAAACTATGATTGATAGATTAGTATTAACGTCGCCCACAGAAAACCCCTCAAATTCTTTTGACTTAATGTCGCTATCGGATAATCTCCTGACGTTCAACCTCTCAACTTTAATTAAATAGGGGCTATTTTCTATTTTCTCAAGGAATGTCAAAAATTTAGAGAAGGAACTATTGAAAGTTACCTGAAAAGAAAGAAAATTCCATAATTCTTTGTTGTTTTCTTCTCCAGAAATTAAAGAGGTGCTGATGGAAATACCACATCCTTGAGAGGTTTTCTCTAAAAAACTAATGAAATCAACTGGGACTTCAGGATCAATAAAGAGACCGTTAATTTTATCTAAATTTGGCTTGATTTCTTCATAAATATTACTAAATTTAGCGAGGCTGGAAATTTTATCCTGCAGAGATGATAAATCCTGCCTTTGGAAAGGAATCTCTTCAGAGCTCTTTTTGATATCGGTGAATAAAATAAGAATTATAGCGATCAGACAAAAGCTTATAACAATAAATACTGCCGATGTTAAATAAGTTTTTTTTATCGTACTCATTAAATAAAATTGTTTTATTGGCTAATTTTAAAACTTACCGAAAAATTAATATTGCCTGGCGTGATCCAATTTGATGGCGGGAAAGAAACCTCTTTAAAATCTGTTTTTTTCTCTAAATTATCTTTGAATTGCAGCAAAGCATTTCTATCGGGAGAAAATCCAGATAAGTTGCAGATTAATAATTCTTTACCGTCTTTATCTGTCTGAGCGTTAAGGGAAACATTGGTTAGATAGATTCCCAGCGGTAAAGTATCAGAAATTTCACTCAAGATAGAACTAAAATAAATTTGTCCCTTATATAAAAATCCTAATTGAGAGATAGTTTGATTAGAGTTGTCAATAATCTTTTGGAATTCTTTAAGCTGGGATTTTTGAAATTCACTTTCTCCTTGTTCTAAAATTGTTTTCTGAATTTCTACCTGGTTAGAAATAATTATTTTTATCGCAAATAAAATCAGAGAGAAAGAAATAAGGATAGCTAGCAATAAAATTCCTAAAATTAAAGTTAATTTTAGCTTCTCTTCTTCCTGAAGATTTTTCTTTTCTTGGGATGGTAATAAGTTTATCATAGTTCTTTAATTCCCCTTAATGCTAGACCAAAAGCAGTAGCATAGCTTAATGACTGTTCAAAAGAAATGGGGGGCTTAGATTTTTTAGATTCCTCAAAAACGTTAATGAAAGGGTTGGCAATTTCGATAGAAAGATGAAGCTCTGAAGCAAGAAAATCACTTAACCCTTTAAGATTAGCTCCTCCGCCAAAAAATAAAATTTTCTCCAATCCTCTACCACCTGGAGATAAATGCTCGTGAAAAGAATGATACTGATAATAATCAATGTGTTTTTTAATTTGTTCCACTAAATTAACCAAAATTGGTTTTATAATGTCAACAATCTCTTTATTTTTTGAATCTAATTCAAGCCCATATTCTTTTTTTAATTTTTCAGCCCGAGCTGAATCAACTTTTAATGCCTTAGAAATAGCTTCTGTAATCTGCTGAGAAGAGATAGGGATAGAAGAAGTAAAAATTAGAGAATAACCGCTAAAAATAATAAAACTTGTTTTAGTCATGCCAAAATCTATTAAAAGAACTGGGGAGTTGCTTAATCCGTTTTTTATCAGTGACCGAGAAATGGCTAATGATTCAATCTCTAACACTTTTGGCTTTAAACCAGCTTCTTTTAGACAAAATGTATACCTATCTACAATCTTTCTAGGAAGAGCTGCAATAAGAATATCGAGATGGTCTAAATGGTTAAAAACCGGTTTAACTATTTGGAAATCCAAATAAACATCCTCGATCGGAAGAGGAATATAGTTTTCGGCCTCATAAATAACGGCTGACCTTAAATCTTCTTCTGGAATCTTTGGCAGCTGAATTACCTGTAGAAAAGCTTTTTCTTCCGGTAGAGAGGCTACCACATATTTTGTTCTCAGTTTTTCCCCTTTAGCCTCAGCCAAAGAATCTTTTATAATTTTGATTAACGATTTTGAATCTCTAATTTCTCCATTTTTTATTATGCCGTTTTTAATTGGCGATTCTCCGTACGATGCCAAATCAAAAAATTTTCCTTTCTTTTTAAGTTTTATAAATTTTAGAGACGAACCAGAAATATCAAGACCGAAAGCCTCTGTTTTTAAGTTTAATAAATTCCACATTTTATATTTATTATACCAAAATTTAAACTTTTAGCTTATTATAATTCTAAATCTCATTTTTTTCTTTTCCATTTGTTTAATGTGAAGACAAAAAACAAAAACAAGACTGGCAAAAAAATAATCAACCAAGGTAAATTATGCTGAAAGGATATATTTTCCTGACCCATCTTATTTGCGCTCCGATTAGAATTGGGTGGGGATGGCTGTTGTGACAAACCGATACTTAATGAACCTTGCTCATCTTGATTACCACCAACTAATTTGGGCTGACTGGTATTAAAATTTACATTTTCAGAGATATTTGGACGAGCATCGGAAGGCATTGGCTGTATCCCCGAACTATTTGGAAAGGAAACTTGTTTAAGTGCTAATACCTCTGGTGCATAAAAAAACAAAATAATGAGTAGAGTAAAAATCAAATTTTTAAAAGCTTTCATAAGTGTATTAGTTACTTATCCAACTTAAGAGTTGATAGCCAAAGGCAGAGAGCGGGAAGCTTGGAGGAGGATTATACAAAAGATTACCATCGTAATTGTCGTAGGTATTTCTATAGCCAGAAACGACATTGTTAGACCAATCAACCCACGTCCAAGTCCATTGACCAAATGTAATAATTGTACCAAAAACCGTAATGTTATTTTTGATATCAGAAGGGTAATAGAAGAATTCTGTACTGCCATTTTGTGCAATCAATGCAGCATCAACTTCTAAGTTGGTGGGGGCATGATAAGTAACAACAATGTCTTTCTGAGAAAGCAACCCTAGGGAATTTGAACCGTCTTTTGTAACGTAGACAATATCGTTTGGAATATAAATCGTCGGCGCCGTAGACGGATTATAAGGTAGTTGTGCAACGGCGACCATTGCGTACCCATTGACGATGCCCTCTACCCACGTTTTGTCCTCTATATAAATTATACCATTGGCTGGTATATTTTTGGTAAATTGTAGGGTTCTATTTTGGTAGTCAATAAATTCATTGTGTGGATTCATATTAACATCCCAACCCGTGGGGTTAGAAAGAAGACTTGTCACTTTGTAAATACTGACTGTACCATCATTATTAAACACTAATGAATATCCTTGAGCATTCGAAGGTGGCAGATATATCCCTGCGCTTTGTGCGCTACTCTTCATACTCGCCAGATCAAAAGTCAAAATTGAAAAGTCTACTGCCGGTACGGGAAATTGCCAGAAATTTTTAACATATTGGGAAGCGCTACCCCATACTCCATTTTCAATTGCGGGGCATGGACTACCCTGAGAATATGGACAATTATAAGTTAACTTTGCAGATTGAATGGGTGCATTACCAATGCCATCAAAACGCACGCCATTATTAGACTGTAGCTGTCCGCCAACTGTTTCATCGCCCCCAATCCAAATGACATCATTACTTAAAAAAGCATACTGAGCCAACGAAGGAATTCCATACTTAGCAGTAATAGTTCTTTTAATGTTGGGGTTATTATTAGTCCAGCCAGTTGATTGGATTGTCACAACCGTTGATCCAATTGGGGGAGAATTAACGCTTAAGCTAAATTGACCGATATTTTCTTCAGTATCAAAATCAACGTAATTGTGAATATAGGGTCCTGGCTGATTAGTTCCGTCCTGGTAGTCATTTGGGAAATGAGCCAAGCGCCATTGATAGTAATTAATTCCTGCTTCAGCAATTTGCAACGCCTCCTCTTTATCAATCGCTAAACGCAATACCCGGATTTTCTGAACTACAATATTGATAATTGGCAACATTACCATCAAAAATATAAAAATAGCAATTACCAGATAAGTGAGCATAATTCCTTGTTGCGTCTTTTTTATTTGGCCGTTCATCAATTTCCTAAATTATTTTTTAAATTTCTAATCGTTGCACCAGCGTTAATTGAAGAAATAACATTTTTATTCGTCTCATTTTGATTTAAAAATATTAAATTAATTTTAACAAATTTAACCTGATTAACGTTTATTGGCTGATTAAGGGAAGCTGTATCGCCATTGTAATTGCCATCATAGTAATAAAATACCGGGGTAATCCCATTGTCCAAATTAGTTTGGACTGATGTTACGATTTCCGAAGACAAATTATAATTTAGAGGGCTACCCGTTGGAACAATAATCCCTTTGTATAGGGTATTGCCCGAAAAGTAGTAACGAATTCTATCTACAATCATATCATTACCACCAACACTTGAATAAAAAATTATTTGTGAATCGCCCGCTTGATTTAGAGGATAAGAACCATCTTTACCGAAAGTGGTATTTCTTAATTCGTCTATGAATTTAGACGATACAATTCTGGCCTGATCAATATTATTTAAGAATAACGATTGCTGATTTGAGCTTGTAAAAATTTCTTCAATCAACGCAATAACGCCTAATCCTAAAAGGGTAAAAATAAATATTGCCATCAACATTTCCACCAGCGTAAATCCTTTCTGCCTTGAATCTCTAAGGATAATCATCTAAGTTTGATCAATCATTGGTTAATTAAAACTTGTAAAACGTTATAACCATTAATATTAAGATTATTAATGGTTTTGGTTTGATAACCGGTTTTGCTAACGACTACATTATAGTTTTGACCAGCTTGTAATCCTGGAAAAATTACTTGCCCTGGAGTAAAGCAGCCCGAAACATAATTGATATTAATACTAGTTAATACCGGCGTCTTAGAGGCATCTATAGTTGAAAGAAAAGCCTTATAACGAATATAACGGTTATTATTAGCCGTACTGATGGTAGTTCCTGGAACCGTGTAATAAGTGCTATCTGTACCGTCCGGACCAATATAATCCCAAGTAAGTTTGTCATTATTAGCGGCAATCTGGAATTTAATGTCAGTGGCTGGATCCTGTGAAGTTGGTTGCCAATTTAAGACCGTATATGAAGTTAGGGTTGTGCCAGTATCAAAAGTTGAAGAAGTTAATGAGCCCGATGTGACATATGAACCACCCACATTCGCCAAACGCAAGCCCGAAGGGATATCACCATTATTTATATTGCCATCGTCTTGATAATACTTAGTCGAATCATTAAAGTTTTCCTGTCCTAAACCACCAAACCAATCTTGTTGGCTTAATACGCTACCACCGGTCACCTTATTCGTATCATCTGGTGGCGAGATCTTCTGGAGACCAACATTAGCCCCCTCAATCGGATTTCCTGTTGCAGCGTCTTTTACTACAACCAATAGGCTATTCTTAGTATTCGGTCCGAGCATCAAAGTAAAATTTTGATTAGTATTTGGCAGGATATTAGTCTGTTGGATTGGTGAAGATCCGTAAATCATGTAGGTTGTTCCCGTTAGTATCGTGGTGTAATTATCCCATTCGATATTGTTAAGCGGAATCTGCCCATTAGCGTTTGAGGTATAAATATTATCAAACTTTAGCACGTCTGGAGTACCGATTAATTTTGAACCACTTACTTCTAAGCTAACTCTGGGAATCGTATCACAGACTTGGCTAAGAGTGTTAAAAGTTAAATTGCTTAATTGATCGATTGAAAAACTAATTTGGGTGACTTGACCATTAGATATTGTTGCATCGGGCTTGATTGGATTTGGATTCTTTACGGCGATAGGATAACTTTGATCAGTGGAATAACCATTTTTAGTGACTACAACATGATAACCATTGACGCTATTTGGTAAACCAACTTCAACCCAATTACCGTTGGCATCACTAGTTCTAGTTAAATTAATGTTTGGATTAAGAGCATTATTTGTAATCTGGATATTGGCATTAGAAACTGGTTGCCCAACTGCATTAAAAACTTTTATAGAAAGTGCCCCACCATTGGTTAAATTCTCGAGTCCTTTCGGAGCGACGGTAGTTGCAAAACTTTTTTTTGTGCCGTTAATGGGATTTTCGACGTAAACTTTAATTTGCTTGTAGTCATTGGGGGCGGAATCGGTATTGGCTAAGGCGGTGCCGTCGGCTGGGTCATCAACATAATTAACAACATAATAGATTCGGTAGCCAATGCCATTAATCGTAAAACTCGCCGCATTCGGAAGGTCAGGAAGATTACCGTGCGGGTTGCCACTTAAAGTTCCGATTTGAGAATAAGGTAAATTGCGTGCAATTTCTAAGTATTGATCAGCGAGTGCGGAAATAGTAGTTTTTTCGCGATAGCCTCTGACTTCACTAATAATTAAAGTGTAGATTCCATAAACGCTCAAGATTAAAATCGTGAAAATACTGATGCTGACTATAGTTTCAATAAAAGTAAATCCTGTTATAATTTCTCTCCTGTTATTTTCCATTTAAATGTTTATACCGTTTTTTATGTCTATTTTGATATAACTATTTATTGAATAGCCCCAAGCATTGAATACATCGGCTGGATCATTGAAATTGCGAAAAATCCCACTGCAGCCCCGATAACAAGCATTACTATCGGTTCAATAATTGAGGTTAAATTTTTAGTGATGTTTGAAACTTCTTGTTCAAAAAAATCAGCTAATTTCGCTAAAATGCTTGATGTTTCTCCCGTTTCTTCTCCCACGGCAACCATCTGAACCACAATCGGAAGATAGAGATCTTGGTATCTCTCTAAGACACTGGACAATTTTTCTCCCTTTTTAACCTCTTCTACCGCCGTTAAAATTGCTTCTTTAAAATAAGAATTCCCTAGGGTGCTGGCAGTAATTTCTAATCCTCTGGTCAAGGGAACGCCAGCGGCAATCAAAGAGCTGAGAGTTCTAACGGTAAAGGCAGAATTTGTTTTTTTAATAAGGGATGAGACAATCGGTATTTTTAAAATTAATTTGTCTATAAATTTTTTTCCGCTCTTTGTTTTTACAGCTACCCTTACTAGAAATATAAAAAAAATAATTATTAAAATTAAAATGTACCATCTTTGAACTAAAAAATTACCCAAGGATATTGTGATTCTGGTAGTCAAGGGAAGTTTAGCATTAAACTCTTTAAAGGTCTCGGCCAGTTTGGGAACGACCAAGATTAACATCAAAATTCCAATACCAAGCATTGTCAAAACAATAATTACAGGATAAATCATAGCTCCTTTTATTTTTGATTTTAATTCATTTTCCGCTTCCAATTGATGCTCCAAAGTCTTTAAAACATTATCTAGCGTCCCTGATTCTTCCCCAACTTTTACCATACTGACAAAAAGCTCAGAGAAAATATCGGGATATTTCGCTAAAGAATCGGAAAGACTATTTCCCTTATTTACATCTTCCGTTATATTAAATATAGCTTTCCTAAATTTTTCGTTTTTAGACTGCGCTTCCAAAGTCTTTAAAGCCCTCGGCAAGGGAAGACCAGCTGCAATCATCACCTGCAAATTCCTAATAAACATCATTTTTTCGGTTAGAGAAATCCCGCCCAAAAAAGAAAAAGAAATCTTAAATTTTTTCTTCCTATTTTTTTCTTCTAAGTTAGCGGAAACTAAAACAAAACCTTGCTCGTGCAAGATTCTTGCTAATTGATGCTCGTCTTTGACTTCGATTGTCCCAGTTTTAGTTTCCCCGTTTAAGGATTTTGCAGTATAAAAATATGTGGGCATTTAGTCGAATGTTATTCAATAATTACCCTTAATACTTCTTCAATCGAGGTTATTCCTTGAGCCGCCTTTATAAAACCGTCTTCAATCATGGTCCTCATTCCTTCTTTCTGCGCCTGTTTTTGAATCTGATCGGCGGTAGATTTTTTGACAATTAATTCTTTAATCGTTTCAGTCACCGATAGAACTTCGTAAATTCCTATTCTCCCCTTATAACCCTCGGAAGACTCTTTTAACGGTTTTGGTCTAAAAAATTTGATATCTTTTATGGTATCTTTTGGTTTTATCACTCTTTCCCCCTTTAGAATTTCTAGAATTATATCCAGATTACAATATTTTTCTAAGTTCTTAATTTCAGAATCAGAAAGATTGTATGATTCTTTTTCTGTGCATAATTTTCTGACTAATCTTTGGGCGACAACACAGGTTAACGTAGAAGAAATTAAAAATGGCTCACATTCCATATCGATCAAACGGGGGACAGCTCCTGCCGCAGAATTCGTGTGCAACGTTGACAAAACTAAATGTCCCGTTAAAGATGCGTTTATGGCTAAGGAGGCGGTTTCATTATCTCTTATTTCTCCAACCATTATTATATCTGGATCCTGTCTTACCAAAGACCTTAAACCATTGGCAAAAGTTAGGCCAATTTTGGGATTAACCTGAGTTTGATTCACCCTTGGCATTCTATACTCAATAGGATCTTCAATTGTTGAAATGTTTACTCCGGGAATATTTAAGATTTCCATCATCGAATACAGGGTAGTGGTTTTTCCTGAACCCGTTGGACCAGTCACTAAAAGCATTCCCACTGGCTTTCTTAAACTGTGCTGAACACTTTCTAAAGCTTTTCCCATTAGCCCAAGCTCCTCTAAGGTGTGCGCTTTCGATGTTTCTGACAAAAGTCTCATTACTATTTTTTCTCCGTCAAAAACCGGCAAGATAGAAACCCTAACCGAATATTTGTAATTTTCTGTTTCTATTTTGAACCTGCCATCTTGCGGAAGCCTATGCTCATCTAACTTTAAATTAGATAAAACTTTTATTCTGGCTGCTATGCCCTGACTCACTTGTTTCGGCAAAGTCATAGCATCGTGCAAAATTCCATCGATTCGATAACGAACCACTACCTCCTTTTCCATAGGTTCAATATGAATATCTGAAGTTCTTTGCAATATCGCATGCTTTAATAGCGTATCAACGATTCTTATAATAGGTATTTCTTCTGCCACTTTTGCCAAACTCTCTTTCCCTTCAATCTCTTCTTCGTCTTTCACGGATTTTATTCCGTTCACCTCTTTTTTAATTATTTCTCCGAACTCAACTTCTAATGATTTTTGATATTGCTTTAAAACATTCTTAATAGAGTCTGGAGTAGTAAGTCTCGGAAGTATCTTAAGGTTCGCAGTCTTTTTTATAAACTCTATTGTTCTTAGATCTTCGGGGTCTAACATCGCTACCTCTAAATTATTTCCTTCTTTTCTGAAAGAAACTATATTATTTAATTTGGCAATCGGTTCTGGAATATATTTTAAAACTTTAGAATCTATAACTTCTTTTTCCAAATTAATAAATGGCACGCCCAAAATATATGCTTTCAATTTTATCAGTTCTTCCTGCAAAATCAGCCCTTCTGCAATCAAAATATCTTCCAGTTTCTTATTGGTTTTTTCAGCTTTCTCCTGGGCCTTATTAAGATCATTTTCGGCGATTAGACCGGCGTCTAAAATAAATGCTTTTAGTTGATCTTGTTCTACTTTCATAAATCTCCCAAGGTTTTTTTAACTTTTTCTAATACTTCATCTAATGAATAGCTAGACTTTACCAAATAGGTTGTAGCTCCTAAGGCAAGGGTTTTTTCGATATCCTCCATTGATTCCAAATTAGTCAAAACAATCACGGGAATATTCTTAGTGTCCTTATCCTCTTTTAATTTTTTTAAAACATCGAACCCCGAGGCTTTGGGTAAAATTAAATCAAGTAAAATTAAATCTGGCTTTTTATTTTTTGCCAGGCTTAAACCTATTTCTCCATCTAGCGCAGAAATAGTCTCATAATTTTCCCGGCTAAAAAGATCGCTAAGATTTTTTTGAAGAGCTGATTCATCTTCAATAAATAAAATTTTTTTAGGCATATTATTTTTTCACCGACCTAGTTGCGAATACTAAAAATTTTAGTGAAATTCGTATCCAAATCAGTGTATATTAACTAATTATTGGCAAAGTAAACCAAAATGTCGAGCCCATTCTCTCTTCTGAATGAAAACCGATTTTCCCGCCAGCGTTTTTTATGATCGACTTAACAATATATAACCCAAGACCCGAACCCTGCGTTTGGTTTCTTAATGCGTTTTCTGAACGAAAAAATTTCTGAAAAATGTATTTCTGATCATCTTTTGGAATACCAACTCCATTATCTTTTATCTCACAACAAATATCTTTATTTTTCTGATATAATTTTATTTCTACAATTCCTTTTTCTTTTACATACCTTACCGCATTATCTAAAAGATTTTCGATCACCAATCTAATTTGGGAAAAATCACCATAAATCTTAGGAAGATTTTTGGCTGCATCAAATTTTATTTCCACATTTGAAGCTTTGGCAAATGGTCCCGAAATAATAACTAATTTATTTATTAATTCTTCCAGGGAAAACTCTTCTTTTTTAGGAAGCAATGTCCCTTGCTCGATGCGCGAAACGGTCAACAAGTCATTGACCAATTCTTTCATTCTGCCACTGTTTTCTTTCAAAATCTTGAAATATTCTGTCTGTTTTTCGGGTATTGAGCCCATCCTGCCGGACATTAAGGTTTCTATTGTCCATGACAAATTAGACAAAGGGGCCCGAAGCTGATGAGAAACTATACTGACAAATTCTGACTTTATTCTGTTTGTTTCGGCTAATTTATTAAAACTTTGGGTAATAACAAAAGAAATTATGAGCAAAAAGGTGGTCAAAAAAAGAGTAATCAAAGCCACTATTTCCGGACTATCGATATAATGAGAACCTATTCCGTAAGTGATAATCGTTGAGGCGATAATAATTAAACCCATCATCAAAAAAAGAAATTGAGGGCATTGCCAAAGAGAAAGTCCGTATTTTCTGCATTGAGATTTTAAATTAAAACTCTCTAAAAAAGATTTAAAATTCATTTGGATATTATATCATACAAATTTCAAATTGACTAAAGAGGAACGAAATGATAAAAAATAAGCAGGACGGAGAGTAGTGTAACGGCAGCACGAGTCCTTTGGGAGGATTTAGTTCGGGTTCAAATCCCGACTCTCCGACTTGATGATATCTCCGTTGAATAAAAAACATTTATCCGCGGGTGTAACACAATGGCAGTGTATCTGCTTTCCAAGCAGACTACGTGGGTTCGATTCCCATCACCCGCTCCAAAACAAAACGGTCCCCCGCGGGGGACCGTTTTGTAATTTTTAATTATTTTGCGTATTCGATTACTCTGCTCTCCCTGATAACCGTCACCTTTATTTCTCCAGGATATTTTAATTCTTCCTGAATCTTATTCGCAATATCTCTTGCTAATTTTTTTGCCCCCACATCATCTATTTCTTCAGGTTTTACAAAAACTCTTATTTCTCTTCCCGCCTGCAAAGCCCAAGCTTTATCCACGGTAGAAAAAGAAGTGGCGATCGCCTCCAATTCCCCCAATCTTTTTAAATAATTTTCCAAAGTATCTTTTCTGGCTCCCGGTCTGGCTCCCGAAATTTGATCGGCCGTTTGGACTATTATCGCCTCCAAACTTTCATAAGGATATTCTTCATGATGGGATTTCATCGCATTAATCACTTCTTTCTCAACTCCAAATTTTTCCAATATCTTGATGCCGATATCGGCATGAGAACCTTCAATTTGATGGTCAACTGCTTTTCCGATATCGTGCAAAAGTCCGGCTTTTCTAGATATTGATGCATTTATTCCCAATTCATCGGCTAAAGCGCCCGCCAAATGCGCGACTTCAATAGAGTGTAAAAGAACATTCTGGCCGTAACTTGTTCTAAATCGCAATCTTCCCAATAGTTGAACTAATTTTGGATCAAGGCCTA
>Ga0209777_10004559_pt1 | contig 16308 bp, 19 predicted proteins | sample FrelakmetHBP12HB_FD_187147 | JGI IMG/M metagenome (GOLD analysis project Ga0209777, IMG submission 187147) | Freshwater lake sediment microbial communities from the University of Notre Dame, USA, for methane emissions studies -HBP12 HB (SPAdes)... | ecosystem: Environmental > Aquatic >...
CCCGCCGCTGGCGTCACCTAGGAGGGGTGACGCTACAAGCCAGACGAGGCGGTGTCGTAAGAGCGGGTCAATGCGCAAGAAAATACCCGCCGAAGCGGGTATTTCAAAAAGTGCGGCAATCACCTACTCTCGCCCTGCGACTACCATCGGCCGTGTGGACTTCACTTCCGTGTTCGGAATGGTAACGGGTGTTTCCCCACACGTATTGTCACCGCACGAAATAGCATAACAGGAAGCCGTGCGGCGTCAAGGCCCGTCCGTCGATTTAGTGATTTAGCGATTTGGCGATTTTGAGGATGAGCAGCTCACAAGCGATAGAGTTCGAGCATTATTGTGATGGGTTGAACCTTATCTAACCTCCGGCGCCGTCGGCACTTACGTACACGATTTTGAATTCGAGAGGAGGGGGGTCCTCGGCCAATTCGATCCCTTTTGGCAGATGGTACTCGGGAGTCACGAGCTTAAAAACACCCATTTGTTCGAAGTCGTCTTCCCGGAGTTGAATCAGTCCGTGGATGCGCGTTTCGCCACGCAGCAGGCGTGCGACCTCTTCGGTTGGTCCCGTGACCGTGATGGTCTGGGTGACAAGCGACAGCGGACTTCCGTCGCGGGTGACGATGCTGAAGGGACGTTGGAGGTTGGCGAAGCTAAGGGCGACCAGGACCGGCACGGTCGGAATCTTCTCGGTGCTGCGGCGGGCCTTGACGGTCGCGGTGACGTCGACAGTGGGGGGGGTGAACTCGGCGTCGGGCCCGAAGGGCCGCAGGTCGAGAACGACGGCGACGGTCACGCTTTTTCCGAAGGGCTGCTCGCCCAAAAGACGTTCCAGGTCGGTGGAAATGTCGAGATGCGAGAATTGATCGGGCGAGGATGCGTTAAACACACTCTCGCGTATGCGGACGGCGACCCTGGCGGGCTGAAGCTGCGGCTCGACTTCATAAGTCATCTGAGGGCGTTTAATGGTCACGTCCACGTCGCGGCTGACCAGATGATCGACAAGGACGGAGAGCGAATCGGGCATCACGGCCACGACGGCGAGGCGGCTGAAGTCGTTGGACTGTTCGGCGAGAGCGCGCCTGATCTGTTGTCGATCGAGGGGAAGGGTCGCGGACCCGGTCGGACGCTCGGAGACGGGGAGTCGCACACGCCGCGTTCCGCGGGTCTGCAGGGCCTCGATGATCCTACGCGGACCTGTGACCTTGATATCGACCGCGTCTGAGGCTGATTCCATACGCACAAACATGCCAGTCGCGCCGGGCGCGGGGACGAGCGATACGGCAATGCTGATGGTGGCATCCTCGTTGACAAGGCTGTCGGCGCTGGCCCAGATGAGCAGCGTAAGAATCAACGTGGTGCTAAGCAGCCTGATCTGCGCCATCGGGTTTTTCCTCTTCCACGACCGCAGGCGACAGATCGTGGGGTTTATTCCCGCCTGGAACCACTTGGGGTTCGGCTGATTCGCCTTCCGCGGCCGGCGACGCCTCAGTATCTTCAGTCGCTTCCCCGGTGCGGACTTCGTCGGCGTCGGCGCCTAGTTCACTAACGAGAAGCTCGCGCAGCACGTCCACGGTCAGTCCGCGACGAAGCCGCCCCTGTATCGCCACTGAAACCGCACCCGTCTCCTCGCTGACGACGACTACGAGCGCGTCGGTCTCCTCGCTCATGCCCATCGCGGCGCGGTGGCGGCTGCCCAACGTCCGCTCCAAATCCACTGATTCCGTAAGAGGGAATTGGCACCCAGCGGCGCGGACGCGGGTCTGGCTGATGAGCACGCCGAGATCGTGCAGGGCGCTGCCCGGCCAGAAGATGGTTTCGAGGAGCTCGGCAGTGACGACGGCGTCAAGCTGGACGCCCGACTCGGCGATGGCCGCGGACTCGTCGCTGCGTTCGATTGCGATGAGGGCGCCGATGTGTTTTTGGGCGAGGTGCTCGACGGCGGTGACGACGGCGTCGATGGTTTCGGTCGATCCGCCCAGGAGTCGTTGGAAGAGGCGGCCTTCGCCGAGGCGGAGCATGGAGCGGCGGAGATCGGACTGGAAGGCGACGAGCGAGACGAGGAAGACCGCGAGGATGAAGTAGGGGTAGATGGCGTTGACGCGGTCGAGCTGGAAGCGCTCGGCGATGAGCCAAACGACGGCGAAACTGACGACGAGAATAGTCAGGACGGCGCGGATGAGCCTTGCGCCGCGCGTGCCCTCGAGCGACCGCAGGATCGCGTAGACCACGCCGCCGATCAGAAGGATTTCGATGAGAGACACCCAGGGGCGGTCGGCTGCCTGCTCGAAGAAGAAGCGGACGCCCTGTAAGAGGTCGGAATCGGAGAGAATAGCGGGCGCAGCCAAGATATATGATCCGTCGAAGGAGCCACAGTTATAGCCATGAACAGCGGACAAGCGGAGTATAGAATTGCACGCGGCGGATGGCAAACGGGCGGGAGATCGACCGCGCGACCAGAACCGGAACGGTCGCAGTGCGGCCTTTAGCCACAGGCAAAGGCCGCGTATTGCCAGCTTCCAATTAGGGGGCGACGACCGAGCTGTCGACGAGGAAACTGAGGGATATCTTCGCGTTGCGGAGGGAGACCGTCGCGGGATAAGGCGCTGGGACGAGGGATTCCGCGTTGCCGCGCGCCGGTCCGCCCGGTAGAATGAGAGTATCATGCGGACGACAGAAATCGAAAATCAACTTCGCCAGCGCCCGTTTCTCCCGTTTCAACTGCGGATGTCGGATGGGAAAGCCTATGAGGTTCGCCATCCGGAGATGCTCCTCGTCTCGCGGACGATCATTGCGGTGGCGATCCACAGACCCCGCGTCCGAGAGTCCGAGGGGATCATTCTCTGTGATCCCGTCCACATCATCCGAATCGAGCCGCTCGGTGACGGGCGTTTTATAATGGAACCGGTAAGCCGATCACATGGTGGCAACGTGCCCGATATAAGGAGAACCAAGCCATGAGCCAGGTCGTTTTGAGTATTCCGGATGAGACCCTTCTGGCGCTGAAGTTGTCGCCCGAGACGCTGGGTGATGAGCTACGGATGGTCGCCGCTGTGAAACTTTATGAATTGGGGCGGCTTTCGTCCGGCGCTTGCGCTCGCCTCGCCGGCGTTCCACGGCCCGTGTTTTTGAGCCGGCTTGCCGTGTACGGCGTGGATACCTTCCGTCTCACGCAAAACGAGCTGGAAAGGGAGACACGTCTTGCCTGACGTCATCTGCAACACTTCACCACTGCAATACCTTCACCAACTGGGCGTCCTGCACATTGTTCCGGCTTTGGCTCCACGGGTCCTCGTTCCGCCGGCGGTCGTTGAGGAGTTGTCAGCGGGCGCAGTTCAAGGAGTTCTAGTACCCGATGTCCGGGCGTTGGACTGGATTGCGATCTGCGCGCCGGCCAGTGCATCGGTGTTGTCGTTGGTGACGGATCTCGGTCCCGGTGAGACCCAGGTCATCGCCCTGGCACTCGAAAACCGTGATGCCGTGGTGGTGCTGGACGACGCCGTAGCGCGGCGTGTCGCGGAGGCGCTGGGAGTCCGCCTCACGGGCACTCTGGGATTGCTGTTGGACGCCAAGCGGGCGCGGCTGATACCGGCCGTGACGCCCCTCTTGGATCAGCTCGAGTCGCTGCGCTTTCGACTCGCGGCGCAGACCCGGGCCGCGGTGCGCGCGCTCGCCGGAGAATCCTGATCGGCGTAGGTGCACGGGAAGAACGAATCGATCCCGGCGCGCCGGGATTCGCCTTGCGGAAGGAGGCGGTCGCGCGGTAGAATTCTCAAGCGTAGGGCGTGCTCCGCACGTCAAGAGGGTCCCGGTAAACTCTGTCGGGCATCGCCCGACCTATTCCGCTCGCTTCGTGGCATGGGTACGCCGATGGACGATATTCTGAACTCGGAACAAATGAAGAAGCTCGATGTTGCAATTGAAGAAGCTGCACGTTCAACTCAGCAGGGGCTAAAGCACTTCATTGAACCGGGCGAAGGAACGCTAAGTCGTGCGACCAGCAGGCGACACCATATTGTGTTTGGCCGCCGTGGGTCCGGGAAGTCGAGTCTTCTTCGGAAGGCTGCTGCGGACTTAACCGTCGACCGGCGCCCGATTGCGTTTGTCGATCTCGAGGCGTTCAAGTCCCTGAGCTACCCAGATGTGCTCTTAAGCGTGCTTATCAGCACGTTTCGCGAGTTTAAGACTTGGCTGGACACGGCCGCAGTTCACCCCGCCAATCGGGTGAGGTTCTGGCGCGGATTGTTTGGCAGCAAGCCTACCCGCAGCCCATTCGACAAGAAACGCAGCGCCGCGCTTGCCGGTGCGCTCGATCAGAAGATTGGCGAGCTCGAAAAGGAACTTCATGCCGCAGAGGAGTCGGCACTTCGAGTGACCTCGGGCATGACATCGGCGACGGAAACTGAGGCAGGTATTGAGGCGAAGTCGTCGACGCCTCTGGGCGCTGCGTCAGCGCGACTTGCCGCAAAGGATAAGGAATCACAAGCTGAAAAAGTCGAGGAGAAATACCGACGGCGAAAGGTCGACTTCCTGCGTCGTCATGTGCTGGATTACCAACAGGTGTTTCGAAACATGGGCGACATCGGCGGCGGCCCCGCATATCTTTTCTTGGACGACCTTTATCATATACGTCGAAGTGACCAAGCGGATATTATAGACTACTTCCACGGCGTCGCCAAGGACAGCCAACTGTGGCTAAAGGTGGGCACTATTCGTCACCGCACGACATGGTATGCTCCAGGAGACCCGGCAAAAGGGGTCAAGCTCGGAGACGATGCGGACGAAATTGATCTGGACATCACGCTCGAAAAATACTCGATCGCGAAAGATTTCTTGCTCAAGATCCTGACTGACTTCGCCCGCGACTGCGAGTTGGATCCGATATCACGCTTTCTGACGCGAGGCGTACAAAACCGTCTGGTGATCGCGAGCGGCGGCGTGGCCAGAGATTTCCTTTCGATATTCAGAAAGTCGATTCATGTGGCGCGTGAAAGCGTACGCGCCGGCGGGCACCGCGGAGACATCGTCAACGCCGAGGACGTGAACGTTGCCGCAGGCGAGCACGACAGTTCGAAACGAGAAGACTTCAAGAGGGATACTTCCGACGACGCCACCACCCTCGATGTAGAGTTTCAGAAAGTACGTACCTTCTGTCTTGACCAAGCCAAGTCAAACTGCTTCTTGGTCAATAAGGACGCACGTGGGCCGGAGGTCGATCTGATTCATCAGCTCGTGGACCTTAAGCTACTTCACCTGATTCGTTCCCGCGTTACCGTGAGCAAACGACCCGGCAAGATCTATGAGGGCTACATGCTCGACCTAAGCCAATACGCTGGTGCTCGCAAGCGTAGAAACCTTAAATTGATTGAGTTCTGGAAGCCGCAGTCGGAGGACACACTTAGGAAATCGTCGTTTATATTCATTGCGTGACCGGAGACGCGGCCCCCAGCTTCCCTGAACCTTGGGGCACCCGTCACGTTTCGGAATACGCTTGTTTTGGGTGTGGGGAGGACACCATGGGACATCTCAAACCTGCAGATCTTTCGGAAGGCGAGAAGGCTAGGGTGATTCAAGGGTTATATGCCATCGTGCAGCAGGAGATTACAAGGTACAGAGACTATGAATGGAAGATAACCTCATGGACAATCGCTATAATCGGGGGGATCGTCGCCGCTACGCAGGCCATCGCGTTTGAAGACGCGCACAGGGGTGTCGTGAAGACGCTCTTAGTCGTATTGACAGTGGTGGTCGCGGGCTACGGGATTTGGCACCTTTGCTTTGTACATTCAAAACTTACCGAAAACAAGATGATTAGAAGAGAACTTGACGGCGTGTTGAAGTTCTTCGAAATGAATGTGTACGCTGAATGTTCGCTTCTTCCCGATCGTTGGAACAGGCAACCGATTCGCTTTTGGCAGGCAAAGGTACATTTGCTTTCATGGTGGGGGCTCATTGTCGTAGCGGCGGTGTACGCCATGTATGCCATTTGGTTGAAGAAGTAAGTTAGACACGCAGGGTACGATGGGGGGCGAGTGGCCCAGTTCGTTTCGAGGTGGAGAAGCGATCACTCATGCCTTGGCGTGCGGCGGCTCGCGGTGCTCGAACAGCGCGGGCGGACACTCGACGCGAAGGCGCGTCAAGGGTTGGACACGGGACGTCCCGGTTTTCGCGCGAGGTACTTCCGTACAGGTATGAGGTCTCTGAGCGCACGGAGGAGTGACCATGACCACGGAAAATGAGTTCGCCCACGAACATCCGCCGTCGTTGAAGATCGTGCCCACGATCTACCCGACCTCGCCGTCGTTGGAGGACGTGGTCGACCGTTTCTGGCGGACCGGCCCCGAGTTTCATGCCGATCGCGTCGTGCTCTTCGGCTCCTACGCAGGCGCGGCGCCCACGGACGATGGTGAGCGATGCCGGCCGAACTTCGGCGTTAGCGCTTGACCGCAATCACGTCGTACACGGGCGGGGTGCAGAAAAACGTGTCGGGATCGTTCGAGCGCCGTGCCCAGTCCTCTTCGAAAGCCGTCTGATCGGACGCCGTCAGCAGGCCCATGCCGACAAGGACCGGGACGTAGTTGCGGAAAAACGTGGTCGGCCAATCCCACAGCGCCGAGCCGGGTCGGGCGACACGGGAGATCGGACGCACCTCACGAAGGTCCAAACCGCATTCGCGGACAATGCCCGGCAGCCGTGACGCCACGTCCGGGTCGCCGCCGTGCACGCGCCAGCTTTGCTCCACCGCGTCGATCACTTTCGCGAAGATCGCGCTTCTGGGGGCGAGGGTGACGGCCCGATAGTTAAAATAGTCCTGCACGGCCAGCACGCCTCCCGGACGCAGTGCTGCGGCGACAGCGGCGACGACAGCCCGCGGATCGCGCACAAAGCACAGCACCCAGCGGGCATAGGCCGCGTCGATGCTCGCCGCGGGTAGCCGCAACGATTGTACGTCGGCGAGCCTCGTCTCGACGTTGTTCACCCCTTGGGCGCGCAATTGCCCGTTAAGGTAATCGAGGAATCTGGACGATTCGTCCACCGCTATTACTCGGCCTGTCGATCCCACTATTCGGGCGAGATCGAGGGTGGCGAACCCTGGTCCGCAGCCCACGTCGAGGATCGTTTGTCCGGGAGCGAACCTCGCCCGCTCCCAGATGGCATAGGCGTACTCGCCCCAGACGCGGTGCTGGAAGCCGAGGCGGACCAGTTCCTCGTCGTTCGTGCCGAGTACGTATTCTCGTTCGTCCTTGCTGGGCATGGGGTCATAAGCTCCAGAGACATGCGCGTTTCATGCAGCGGGTATTGTTCTATCACCCCCAAGGGGATTCGAACCCCTGTCGCCGGCATGAAAAGCCGGTGTCCTAGGCCTCTAGACGATGGGGGCCGATTGGCGTATATCCGCTCTCGTTTCCCGCCGAACTTCATGCGATAATGTAGCGGTCGCGGTCTGTGCGGTCAACCGATACGGCGGTCGACGGTCCGCGTTTCCATCGTCAAGACAGGCAATGAGAGATTTCGAGAAATGTGCCGCATTATTGGTCTGCGGCGTGTTGTTCGCTGCAACTCAATGCGGCTGCAATCGCAAACCCGAGCAAAGCGGCGAAGGTGCTGGCCGCGTAGTCGTCTATTGCAGCGTCGACGAAACGTTTGCAAGAGAGGTACTCGCCAAGTTTCAACTGAACACGGGGATCGAAGTGGCGACCATCTTCGATTCGGAGGCCGGTAAGACGACCGGCCTGGTAAATCGGGTGATTCGTGAGGCTCAGTCGGGGAGGCCCGGGGCAGACGTATTCTGGTCGGGCGAGTTATTCGGAACGATGCGCCTCGCGCAGGCCGGACTCCTCGCCGTGTACCAACCGCCCTCTGTGGAGGACATCCCGCCGTCTTACCGCGACCCAAAACACCGCTGGACGGCCCTCGCTCTTCGCGCTCGTGTGCTCGCCTTCGACCCCAAGCGAACCCCGCCCGACGAACTCCCGATGCGCTGGGAGGACGTCGCCAAACCCGAAATCGCCAGGCATACCGCGATCGCCAATCCGCTCTTCGGCACCACGCGGGGACATGTAGGGGCCATGTTCGCCTTGTGGGGGGCAGAACGCGGGCGAGCATTCCTGCACAGCCTCCGCGACAATGGGGCATTGATCGTAGATGGGAACAGTGCCGCGGTTCGGGCGGTAATAGACGGGCGTGCGAAATTCGCAGTTACTGATGCAGACGACGTCTGGGTCGCACAACGCTGTGGCGCGTCGTTGGATTCTCGCCCTCTGGATATGGGTGACGGCGGGACGCTGCTCATTCCATGCTCGGTAGGGGTGGTCAATGGCGGGCCCAACCCCCAGACCGCCCGACAATTGGTGGATTTTCTCGTGTCCGCCGAGGTCGAGCGAATGCTGGCGATGAGCGATTCCCGGAACGTCCCAGTTCGCGACGCGCTGCGGAGGGAGCTGCAAATGCCGTCGCCGGCGGGATCGAAGATCGGATATGAATTGATTGCCGGGGCGATGGGCGAGTCCGAAGCTGCAGTGCGAGAAATCCTGATTCGGTGACCTTCCTTGCGATTGCGAAGCATACTCACCTCGGCCTGTTGGGTGGTACTGGCGCTGGCGATCGTCTGGCCGGCGGCGGCGCTGATCGAGGCATGTTTTTCGCAGGGCGCAGCGCCTGCGGGCGGGTTCACGTTCACGGCGCGGCAATGCGGGCTCCTTTGGCGAAGCCTGTGGCTGTCCGGCGTCGCCACGGTGATATGCGTTGCGATCTCGCTCCCTGCGGCGTTTCTCCTGGGGCGATCCGCACGCGTAACCGACCAGCCGCTGACCCTGGCCGCTTTGCTCGCAACCCTTCTTTGTCCCCCGATGGTTTACTCGTTCGGTTGGCAGCGGGCACTGCCTGCCGGGTTCGATCCGCATCTGCGCTGCATCCTGGTCTGGTCGCTCTGGGCCTGGCCGATACCAGCCTTGATTGTCGGCGCAGGATGGGCCCGCGTTGGTCGCCGAGCGTTTGAGGCCGCGATCCTAACGACCTCGACTGCAAGCGCATTTGTCCGCGTAGTGTCGCCGCTCCTCCTCCGCTACATAGGACTGAGCATGATGATCCTCTTCGTGCTCTTCTTCGGTGACTACGGAGCGCCGCACGCCAACGGACTCCTGGTCTATGCAACTGAGCTACTGGGGTGGGCGTCGGACTCAAACCGCACGATTGACACCTTATGGCCGGCGCTGCTGCCGGTCGGGGTAACATCCGTCGCACTTGTATGTGTTGCGGGGCTTTGGCGTCATTGCGTGATCGACGAAGAATCCGTCGAGCAACTAATACCCACACACGGATCGAGGATGTGGCACGGCCTGGTGCTGATCTGTCTCGCGCTCACATGGGTTCCTCCAATGGGCGCGCTTCTCGCCCATCTTGGCTCCCGCAGCGTATTTCTCAATGCGGTTCGAACCTACTGGCGCGACATCATTGCCACCTTCGCAGTTGCATTGGCGGCTGCTGCAATAGTCACGCTGGCTGCGGCGGGAGTCGCGGCGTACGGGCGAGGGCGTCGGTTTGCGCTAGCCATGGCCTTGTTATTTGGAGCGCTTCCCGGCGCAGTCGTGGGTGAAGCGCTTATTGCGGCGTACAACCATCCCTTGACCGCTGTCGTTTACGATGATTGGCCGATAGTAGTATTGGCTTACGCGGCCCGTTTCGGCTGGATTGGAATGCTTGCTTCAACTCTGATCGCATCAGCCGCGCGCGGCGTCGTCGCCGACCAAGCGCGGACGGATGGGGCATCTGAAGCGGCAGTTGTAACCAATGTCCTTCTGCCATCGCACGCACCACTTGTCGCGAGCGTCGTTGCAGTGACGACCGTGCTCGCCATTGGCGACGTGGCGGCCTCGACCCTCGTCCGCATTCCGGCGTTCAGTCCGATTGCCCATGTGATTATCGAAAAGTTCCATCGCTTCGAGGACGGGATGCTCATCTCCTTGAGCTTCATTCTAGTCGCGGTGGCAATCGGATGCGGCGCCGTTTTCTTCCTGATTCAGCGGCATCGGCTGGCCCGCGAGCATGCGGTGCTCCGCCAGGGCAATCGCATCTCATTTTGATTATTGAGGTCGCGCGGGGGAGCGTCTACTTGGGATCGCTATTTTCCGGGGGCCGGCTGTAGGTGAACGGTCGCCGCAGGCAGTGGTCATGATCTTGGTGGAGAAATCGCGCCGTCAATTGCGTTGCGTCCGATCGAGGGCGGCGGCGCGGACGAAGTCGGAAACGCCCTTGAACCCCATGCGGTTCGCGGCGGACTCGAGCGCGAGCTTCTCCTCGGCGGTCAACCGCAGGTTGACCTGCACGCTTCGCGTTGAACGCCCCGTTGGCGGACGCCGACCCATTTCGAGCATCGTAGCAACGGCCACAGTAAGTGCTTCGCGAGTAGCTTTGACGCAATCGTCGGGGGTCTGCCCATCCGCAAAGACCGAGGGAATCTCAACCGACGAACCGACATAGCCAAGTTCTTTGTTCGGTTCGAGAACAAGCCGATAGTCGCTTACGATTCGCAGGGCGTCGTTGAGCATCCGCGCGTCGAACGGTCGGTCAAGGGCCTTAGCCTTGGCCGATGAGATTCTTGATTTTTTGTACGTACGCATCGCTAACTTTCTTATCGTGCACCGGGATCAAAAGCGGCAGGTCGTGATCCGGATGCACGAAGACAAAATACGGCGGCCAAGTTCGCTGTAGGACCCAGCCGTGTGCCTCTAATACATCAAGCACTTCCGAGAAGGGAACTTCAGACATCACTACTTTCTCCGAGTACTCTGCCTCATCCAATGTCACCGGCGGCGGTTACCGAACGCGCAGCCGTCTGCCGTCCATGGCAAAGCACCAGAAGAACCTTCTCGTCTCGTGTGAGGGCTTCTCCCGGACGACCAATTCACCCTGGTCTAGGTCTATCTTCCGAAGTATAGCACATAATATACAAGCAGTCAAGGACCGCCGGGCAGGACACCATGATCGTCCTATCGGCATTCGCGTCCTGAATCGTGTGCAGGAGTTTGACGCCTTCGTCCATGGGGCGATGGAAGCGCTTGCGGGCCAAGTCGATCTACAGGCTATTCTTTAGGGACCGACTTGCGAGCCTTTCGAGGATCGACAAGCTTTTCCGGATGCTGTTGCTGGAAACGCTTGATCGCTTCGTAGACTTTGTTGATATCGTTATCGTACTTCGCCCAAAGTTGGCGCCTCCGTTCCCGTACCTCATCAATGAGTGGATCAGATACTTTCCTTGGATCGCGAGCCATTTGATTCCGACCAATGCCTTTACTCAAGCCACTGTTATCGACTTATCCGCGTACACGTCCTGAATCGTGTGCAGGAGCTTTACGCCCTCGTCCATAGGCCGCTGGAACGCCTTTCGCCCGGAGATCAAACCCATTCCGCCGGCACGTTTGTTGATGACCGCGGTCTTGGCGGCGTCCGCAAAGTCGCTCGCACCGCCGGATTCGCCACCGGAGTTTATTAGCCCCATGCGGCCCATATAGCAGCCGACGACCTGATAGCGGGTCAGTTCGATCGGATGGTTCGGAGCAAGCTTCTCATATACGAGCTTGCTGGTCTTGGAGAAGTTGATCGCGGTGAAGCCGCCGTTGTTGGTCGCCTGCTTCTGCTTGATGATGTCGGCTTCGATGGTGACGCCGAGGTGATTGGCCTGGCTGGTGAGATCGGCGGCGGTGTGGTAATCCACGCCGTCTTTCTTGAAGGCATTGTTGCGCAAATAGCACCAGAGCACGGTAGCCATTCCCATTTCGTGGGCTTCGTGGAATGCCGCGCTTACTTCCTGTATCTGCCGAGCCGCCTCCTCGGAGCCAAAGTAAATCGTCGCTCCCACGGCCATCGCTCCCATGTCCCATGCTTGTCGAACGTTGGCGAACATGATCTGGTCGTATTTGGTCGGATACGTGAGAAGTTCGTTGTGATTAAGTTTGACCAGGAACGGAATCTTATGGGCGTACTTTCGGGCGACGGCACCTAGGACGCCGAGTGTTGAGGCCACCGCGTTGCATCCGCCTTCGATTGCCAGCTTCACGATGTTTTCGGGATCAAAGTAGATGGGGTTCGGGGCGAACGAGGCCCCCGCGCTGTGCTCGATGCCCTGATCGACGGGCAGGATGGAAAGATACCCTGTTCCGCCAAGCCGCCCGTGATTGAAGATCGCGTGCAAGGCGTGCAGCACGCGGATGGGGCGATCCGTCGCGGCCATCACTCGATCGACGAAGTCCGATCCGGGAAGGGTCAGCATGGACTTGTCGATTCCCTTGCATTTGTAAGTAAGAAGACTTGCAGCTTCGCTACCCAGAAGATCTGTAATCGCGTTCATGGTTGATGCCCTTTCTCAAGAAAAGCTGGAGAATTATCGGCTTATTTTCGGCCCCTGATGATACGCGTAATTAAGGCTATCCACAAGCGCCAGCGCGGGGCGGTCCAATCCGCTCCGCCGGGACTCCGGGTTCGGATCGCACGGCTACGGCGTACCCAAATGGCGCCGCCGATGGTACCACGCACCCCGGCATCCAACCCAAGGTCGTGTTGCGGATGTCGAAGTCGTCGGGTAGCCTGAAGGGTGATGGAGTTGCGGCATGGACGCGGATCGATGGGTCGGGATTAGGGTAAGGGCAATCGCGTAGAGGAGCGTCGCGAATGACGGATGAAGAACTGGCAGTAGAACAGGATGAGCAGGCCGAAGAACAGCACCCCGAGGAGCAGGCGGAACTCTCCGAGGACGAGAAACTGATGGCCGAACTAAAGGAAGCCGTCAGTGTCCAAAAAGAAGACCTTGGCGGGCTGCGGATGAAGCTTACCGTAACCGTCCCTCGGGAGACGATCGAGGGACGCATGAGCAAGGAATTTTCGGAGCTCAAGCGCGAGGCGGCGATTCCGGGCTTTCGCAAGGGACACGCACCCATCAAGCTGGTAGAGAAGCGTTTTGCTACCGACGTGGGGCAGCAGCTTAAGAGCCAGATGCTGGGCAGCGGGTATCTTGCGGCGGTCGAGAAGGAGGAAATAAAACCGCTCGGCGATCCCCTGGTGTGGTGCAAAATTAAGGAAGAGCGGGTCGGCGAGGATGGCAAACCGCGCAGCGTCGAGGTCGACAAGCTGCTGTCGCTCGACAAGGCATTGGAGCACGTGACCCTACCCAAAGAAGGCCCTTTGACCTTCTCTTGCGAGTTGGAGGTGAAACCGGCGTTCGAGTTGCCCGAACTCGACAAGATTCCGGTGAAGCGCCCGAAAATCGTCATCCGAGAGACTGACGTCGACGAGGCGATCGTACACATGCGCTATCGCGATGCGACGTTTCAGCCGGTGGAAAAGGGCGGCGTGGAACTAAACGACATGCTCTACGTCGATTTGAAAATGTCCATCGACGGCGAGCAGATCATGTCGGAGGAAAATACGGACATCGCCGCGAGGCCCATGCGCATCCGCGGAATCCCTCTGCCGGAACTTGGCGAGGCGCTACAAGGCAAGAAGATGGGCGATTCGATTTCGCTCGAAGCTGCAGTTCCGGACGACCATGAGAACGCCGAGTTTCACGGCAAGAAGGCGCTATTCGAATTCGACATTCACGAGATCAAACGCCTGGCGGTTCCGCCGGTGGACGCGGAGTTCCTGAAGGACGCCGGCTTCGAGAGCGAGGCCGAATTGCGCAAGACCGTTCGCGCCGAACTCGATACGCGCCTGGAACGCACCATCAGGGAGCGGATGTGCGAACAGATCAGCGAGTATCTGGTCGAGCAAACAAAGCTTGAGATTCCCGCCGGCTTGTCGCAGCGGCAGACTGATCGGTCGGTGGCGCGGCGGATGATCGAGTTGCATCAGCGCGGCGTCCCCCAGGCCGAAATCGATCGGGCCACCGACGAAATGCACGCCAAAGCCCGCGATCAGGTGGGCCGCGATCTGAAACTGTATTTTGTCATCGAGAAAATCGCCGAAGCGCGCACGGTCAATGTCTCCGAAGAGGAGATGAACGCGGCGATTGCGGATATCGCCCGCCGGTCGGGCAAACGCTTCGACCGCGTGCGCGACGAGTTGAGCAAGGGCGACGGCCTGACGACGCTCTATCTGCGGATTCGCGACAACAAGGTGTTGGAACAGTTACTCGCCGATGCTGATGTGTCCGAGGGGGCAGCGACGGTCGATGCCGAGACCAAGAGCGAAACGAGCAGTGCCCAATCACCGAGTGAAACCAGGAGGCGAAGCAAACCGCGGACCGAAGCGAAGACGGAAGCTCCCAAACCCGTAGGTCCCAAAAAGAAGGCACCGAGCGTCCGGGCGATTGGCGCCAAAGCATCGGGCGGCAGGGCCGAGGGCGTAAGGAAGCCTGAGGCGAATAAAGCCAAAAAGGGCGTGCAGAAAAAAACCGCTAAGAGTAAGAAGGGCTGAGTCGCAACTGATTCACCTGGTCGGTTAGGAGCAGAAAGGGACGTAGGATGCAGGAGCTTTTCGGGCTGCCGGGGACGCTCAATCAATACCCGCCATACCAGCGGACGCGTGAGATGTCCCTCACGGACATGCTGCTGGAGAACCGCATCATTTTTCTGGCGGGCCCTATCCTCGAGCGCACCGCCAGCATCGTCATTCAACAATTGCTCTATCTTCAGTCGATCCGCCGCGATCAGGATGTGAACCTCTACATCAACTCGCCGGGCGGACTCGTGGACCAGACCTTGGCGATCTACGACACCATGCAGTTCGTCGGCTCGGACATCGCCACTTATTGCATCGGCCAGGCGGCCAGCGGCGCGGCGATCATCCTGATGGCCGGAACCAAGGGCAAACGCTTCATCCTGCCCAACGCCAAGGTCATGCTGCACCAACCCTACGGCGGGATCTCCGGCCAAGCCGAGGACATCCGTATTCAGGCCGAGGAAGTGCTCCGCGACAAGAAACGCCTCAACAGCCTCATCGCGCTATGCACTGGAAAATCGGCCGAGACGGTGGCCGACGAGACGGAGCGCGACCGCTATCTGACCGCCGAAGAGGCGCTGGCCTACGGAATCGTGGACGAAATCGTGGCGGACGATCGGAAAAAGAAAAAACCACACTAGATGCGGAATGCTAATTGCAGATTGCCAATTGAGCTCTGTGAATAAGTCGATTTGTCGGAGGTTTCGGAGTTAGCATGGGCGTGATTAACCAGCGGGTGCCGTTCGTCATTGAGCAGACCGGGCGCGGCGACCGGGAGATGGACATCTTCTCGCGGTTGCTCAAAGACCGGGTCGTGTTTCTCACCGGCGGCATCGACGATGAAGTGGCCAACCTCGTGGTCGCGGAACTGCTCTTCCTGTCCAACGAGGACCCCAAGGCCGACGTGCACTTGTACATCAACAGTCCCGGCGGGTCGGTCTCGGCGGGGCTGGCGATCTACGACACCATGCAATACTTGCGCTGCGACGTGTCCACATACAACGTCGGGCTGGCCGCGAGCATGGGAGCGGTGATCCTATGCGGCGGGGCGAGGGGCAAGCGTTTCCTGCTTCCTCACGCGCGGACGCTGCTTCACCAACCGCTCATCGGCGGCGTGTTGCAGGGACCGGCCACCGATCTTTCCATCGAAGCCGAGGAGATCATCCGCCTGCGCAAGGCCCTTTATGACATTATTTCGTCGCGCAGCGGCAAGGCCATCGCCCAGGTGGAAAAAGATTGCGATCGCAACAAGTGGCTCGATGCCCATGAAACGGTCGCCTACGGCTTGGCCGACGTCATCCTCGAGCGCATGGCCCCGCCCAAGTAACCGCCCGGGGGAAATTAGGGACAGTCACCGAAATTGGGGACAGTCACCTTTTCTAATTGCGCTGTTTAGAAGCAACCCAATCAAAAAAGGTGACTGTCCCTAATTTCCCTCACAGTAGGGTTGCAATCCGATCCTAAACATGCTGCTCCTGGGCATTGAAACATCTTGCGACGAGACTTCGGCTGCGGTAGTGGCCGACGGGCGAGAGGTGCGCAGCAATATCGTCGCGTCACAAGTCGATCTGCACGCCAAGTACGGTGGAGTTGTTCCCGAGATCGCCTCGCGGGCCCACATCGAGCGGCTCGATTCGGTGATTGAAGAGGCCCTGACCGCCGCGGGCGCGGCACAGGGCGACATCGACGCCGTCGCGGTCACGAACCGTCCCGGCCTGGTCGGTGCGCTCATCATCGGCGTTACCGCGGCCAAGACGCTCGCCTGGGCCTGGGGCAAGCCGCTGGTCGGCGTGGACCATATTCGCGCTCACGCTTGCAGCCCGGCAATCGAGTTGGACAGTCCGCCCTGGCCCGCAATCGGGTTGATCGTCTCCGGCGGAC
>Ga0209777_10004560_pt1 | contig 16307 bp, 10 predicted proteins | sample FrelakmetHBP12HB_FD_187147 | JGI IMG/M metagenome (GOLD analysis project Ga0209777, IMG submission 187147) | Freshwater lake sediment microbial communities from the University of Notre Dame, USA, for methane emissions studies -HBP12 HB (SPAdes)... | ecosystem: Environmental > Aquatic >...
GATCTCCATGCGGCCGCCGATGGACGGCTCGCGCTCCACGAGATACACGTGGTATCCCGCGTTCGCGACCTCCAGCGCCGCCTGGATGCCGGCGATGCCGGCCCCGACGATGAGTGTCGCCTTGTTCAGCGGTTGTCGCGTGATTTGCAGGGGCTGGTGAAGCGCCACGCGCCGGACGGCCGCGTTCACGAGAGCGATCGCTTTCTTCGTTGCCGCATCCCGGTCGTCGTGGACCCATGAGCAGTGCTCCCGGATATTCGCGATCTGAACGAGATAGCGGTTCAACCCGGCGGTCTCGGCGGCGATCCGGAAAGTAAGCTCGTGCATCAGGGGCGAACAAGCTGCGACGACCACGCGGTTCACGCCAAGTTTCTGTATATCCTGTTTGATCAGATCCTGGCCGGGGTCAGAACACATAAACTTGTAGTCACGGGCCACCGCGACGTTTGGCTGTTGTGCGATGAAATCGCGCACTTCAGCAATATTGACCGTCGCAGCGATGTTTACGCCGCAATGGCAGATATACACGCCGATGCGGACCTGTCCGTTTCCGTTGGTCGGTTTGAGATTCTCAGGCATAGTGGGTCTCCGTCAATGATGAAATTTTTTGTCCCAACGGGATGAACGAGGAGTCCAGGCCGATGGTCTTCGGGGGTAACCCAAAAACAATTCCCAGGAGCTGCGTAAAATACAGAATGGGTGTGTTGAAATGGGTATTGAACTTCTTGTTGATCTTGTCCTGGTACGCTTCCAGGTTGAAGTGACAGAGGGGGCATGTCGTCACGATCACGTCGGCACCGTTATCCTGGGCGCACGCGAGGAGTTCCTTGTTGAGTTTCAACGCGGTCTCCTCGAACGTCGTCATCAGCATGCCGCCGCAGCAACGCACTTTCATGGGGAAATACACCATTTCCCCGCCGCACTTCCTGAAGAGCCTGTCCATGAGAACCGGGTTTTCGTGGTCGTCGAACGTCTTGTCGGGACGGACGATCTGGCAACCGTAGTACGGTGCGATCTTCAATCCGTTCAGATTCTGCTTCTGCTTTTTGAGAATTGCGTCGATGCCAACATCGTTCATGAGAATATCGAGCGGATGACGGACATTGGTTTTCCCGCTGTAGCTGAGTCCCCCATCCGCGAGTGCTTCGTTCACGTCCTGGTGCATTTCGGGAATCTCGTTCAGCACGCGATTGGTCTTGGAAAGGACCGTGAAGCAGGAACTGCAGGGTGCCATGATGTCCAGTCCCATTTTCTCCGCCAGAGCGAGGTTCCTTGAGGAGACCGCCAGCGAGACGGTTTCTTTGACGGACATGTACACGGTCGCACCGCAGCAATTCCAGTCGTCGATCTCGATCAATTCCTGGTCGAGTGTTTTGAAAACTTCTCTGACCGATTCGTCGTACCCGCGCTGGGTTTTTTCGAGGCTGCATCCGGGGTAGTATGCGTACTTCACGATTGTTCTCCTTTTCGCTGTTCAAGTTTCATGTCGCCGAGGCCCCGGTAGCCCACGAATTCAGGGGCATATTCGAGCTTTTCTTTCATATGTCGGATCTCGATATCCTGCGCTTTCTTGATGATGCGTGACAGTGAAGCGTGGGCTTTAATTTTCTTCGGCAGAATCGCGATGCGCTTGGTCTTCCACATTTTCATGCCGAGAGGGATAAGGTCGAGAAACTTCCAGACACCGGTTTTTGTATAATATCTTCTGATGAGCGTCCCTTCATGGAGACGGCCATACCTCATCAAATTATCGATGAAGAGGCTTGCCAGGGTCTGGACCTGCGGCGCCGTCGTTTCAAGATGTTTTTCCATTGCCGTGCGCTTCAGGGCGTAAATTGTATCGGTGATCTTGATCCCCGAAGGGCATCGCGTGGTGCATGCATAACATGAGGCGCAAATCCAGATGGTGCGGCTCTTCATGATGCGCTCCATCTCGCCGGCACGGAAGAGCGCGATCAGTTCCCGCGGTGAAATATCCATCGCGTAGCTCACGGGGCACGATCCGGTACACGTCCCGCACTGGATGCATCGTTTGATGCGTTCCCCGGCCGGGACGGCATTGACCTGATCCAGAAAGATCTCCCGCAGTTCGGTTTCCGTTTTACTCATGACGCCGGGTAGATAGTTACTTAGTTCTGCCATAAGAACTCCATTTGTTATGATTCAACAACTTCGTAATTCGTCAGATGACGTGCTCGCTGTGAACTGCGCTGTGGAAATTCCAGGGTACCGTCGGGCTCGAAACGGAGACCGTCCGGCTGCATCGTCAGATCGTGCCAAACGACATCGACCAGTTGCGGCAGCGCCTTTTCGACTTCAACCGTACATCCGGTGGAAAAGGTCGTTATGTCGCTTACCTCTACTCCATAGATAGTAATTGCCGGAGGAACCTTGACATTGAGAAGTTTGGCGAGACCGAGAACCTCCGGAAGGTTGATCTGGTGAGAAGACGCGAGTTTGACCGGCTTTTGTTGCGGGCGCTGCACAAAGCGATAGATCGTACCGGTGGGGTGTGTGCCGGTCAGGACAGCGTCAATGATGAAACATCTCTCATAGCCGGTAATCGCGTCAAGAATCTGAAGCCCGCCGGCCGCCAGTTCCTCGATTACGATACTCCCGGGGAAATGAGCCCGGGTTTCGCTCACGCTGCGGTCAAGCCGGGAAATTCTTTCACGTAGTTGCCGGACAGCGAAGATCCCCACGCCATCGTCGCTGATGAACTCATTCCCGAGGCCGATGATGATGAGCCTGCCCCCAGGGGAAGAAACCGAACGGTCGCTGTTCTCACCACACGTTGCCGGATGCATCGCCGCGTTATTCACCTTCAACCCGATTGTTTGCTTGTGAAGTGTGCCACACCTGCCAGGCGAAACGCAGGGCTGAATCTCCATACAGGGATAATGCGTTGCCGATTTCGGTGTAAAGAGAGAGAATCTTCTCCGCCTCCGTTTTGCCTTCTTCCGTGAGAGATATCTGTTCTTTACGGTGGTCGGCGCTGTCGAGTGTACGTGTGACGGAACCTCGCCGCTCCAACGACAGCAGGATCTTTGACGTACGGGTGGGGCTCAGGCCGAGGAACTCACTGAGGTTCTTTACGCAGGAAGGTCGTTCGAGAAAAAGTACGCCGAGGCAGTGCATTTCGTCTATCGACAACTCGGTTTTGTCGGACAGATGCTTGTCGATTTCCCGACACCGCAGCGTCTGTCTGAGTAAATTGACCCCAGTTTTCCAATAACTCAATTCCATAGTAACCAGTGGACAGATTAACTGTCTCTATCTATATGCAAATATTGTGCAATGGAAACTATTGCCATAGTGTTCACTAAAAGGCAATTTCGGAGTCGGAAATGGGATGGAAGCGTTGAAAAATTCCACAATCTTGACAATTTCAACACATTCTAAGGAATTAATAATGTCGGATTGCGAATATCCACCGTGAGCGGCCCTCGCGGACTCCGTCGGTTGACGGAGTCTTGTCTGGTCCAGATGACCTTCAATTCGACCATGCAGACTCACCCGCGACCGTAAAGGTAACAAAAATGTCGTTGCGACGAAATCCGTGAGCGGCACATTGACCGTGGAGTGATGGTACATCGGCATCCGCAGGGTGTTGGATTTTTTGTTTTCTTTTCTGCATCTTTACTGGAAGTTTTTTAGTTGAAATCGCCAAAGTGCCATGAGAAGAATATCCGCCAAGAGCATTCAGTCGCAGTTGATCCTCTATTTTACGATTGCTATTCTTGTGCCGGCCATCATCACGAGTACCGTCGGGATGAAGTTGATTTATAACCAGATCATTACGCGTGCCGAGACAAAAACTCTTTCCGATCTTAATTCTGCCCGGGAGATCTATCGAAACAAGATCATGCAGATCGAGAGTATCACCCGGCTGACGGCCGCAAGGAGTTTGATTATCAGCGCAGTCAGTGAGCGCAACAATGACTTCTTACGGAAGGATTTGGAAAAAACTCTCCGTCGTGAAAAGCTCGACATCCTGACGGTTGTTGACAAGAATGGCAATGTTATTTGCCGGGGCCGCAACCCCGGCTTGTCCGGTGACAATCTTATGGGAGACAGGTTCGTTGCACATGTGGCGCGGTCGAGACAAATCGTCTCGGGGACCGACATCGTATCAAGAGAGCGGCTCCTTCAGGAATCGCCCGACCTGGCTGCGCAGGCATTAATGGACGTAACTCCCACACAGAAGGCGAAGCCCCGGGAGAGCCGGCAGGAGACCTCCGGAATGATGCTCAAGGCGGCAGTCCCGATCTTTGACGATGAGAACAACTTCCAGGGCGTCTTGCTTGGCGGCATTCTTCTCAACCGTAACTTCGAGATTGTCGATAAGATCAAAGAGATTGTTCACGAGAAGGAAATCTACAAAGGCCGCGAAATAGGAACTGCGACGATCTTTCAAAACGACCTGCGCATTTCCACGAACGTCAAGAACCAGGACGGAACACGGGCAATCACGACGCTCGTGTCGGAGGAGGTCTACGATGCCGTTCTCAATCGGGGCGAGCGGTTTGTGGGGGATGCGTTCGTCGTCAACGCGTGGTACATCGCCGCTTACGAACCGATACGCGACGTCGATAACGACATCATCGGCATCCTGTACGTGGGAGTGCTCAAACAACCCTTCGATGACGTCCTTAGGAACACCCTCATCACATTCCTGGGGATCGCCCTGGGCGGAATCATCCTCATCGTTCTGGTGTCCATTCAACTGGCGAAGCGAATATCTCGCCCGTTAAAAAAACTCGAAGAAACTGCGAACAAAATTGCCGACGGGGAATACAGGCACGATTTCACGGTGCGCGCGCCGAGCGAGATCGAGCACCTCGCCTTGTCCCTCAGCAAAATGGCGAAGGATCTTGAAGCGGAAAAACGGGAGCTGGAAGAATGGGGGAACACGCTCGAGAAGAAAGTACAGCAGCGCACCGAAGAGATCAAGAAGATTCACTCGCAACTGTTCCGGTCGGAGAAACTTGCATCACTCGGAAAACTCGCGGCGGGAGTCGCCCATGAAATCAACAACCCTTTGACCGGAATTCTCACCAACAGCAGTCTGCTGCTGGAAGACCTTGCGGCGGATGACCCCCGGCGGGAAGATGTCGAAGTGATGGTCAAGGAGACCATTCGCTGCCGCGAAATCGTGAAACGCCTCCTTGATTTCGCGAAACAATCGAAGCCGCTGAAGAAACTGACCGACATTAATTTCCTCATTGAAAACATCATCCTGCTCGTCCGGAATCAGACATCCTTCCGGAATATCAGGATCGAAAAAGACCTCGCCGCCGACATCCCCGGAATTCAGGCCGACACCGACCAGGTCCAGCAGGTCTTCATCAACATCATCCTGAATGCCGCGGAAGCAATGACCAAAGGCGGGATGCTGACCATCACCTCCCGCGTGTCGGCAAGCAAGGATTTCATAGAAATCAGTCTCAGAGACACCGGACCGGGAATTCCTGAAACGGTCAGGGAAAAAATCTTCGATCCTTTCTTCACGACCAAGGAGCACGGCACAGGCCTGGGTCTTTCCATTAGTTACGGCATTATCGAACAGCACGGCGGAACAATAAGCGTTGAAAGCACCCCGGGCGAAGGCTCCGTGTTTACCATCGAGCTTCCCATCAAAACCACCGATTCGGAAGAGAAATAACCATGACGGCGAACATCCTGATTGTCGACGACGAGCTGGTCGTTTGTAAGAGTTGCGAGAAGATTTTTCGCAGGGCGGGTCATGAAGTTACCTACAGCATTTCCGGCAAACACGCAATTGAGCTCCTGGGGGCGGAGACGTATGACGTTGTGTTTACCGATTTGAAGATGATGGATATCGGCGGCATGGAAGTTCTTCAAACGATAAAGCAAAAGTATCCTCAGACCGTTGTCGTTGTCATCACCGGGTACGCGACCATTGCCTCCGCCATCGAGACGATGCGGTCGGGCGCGTTCGACTACCTGCCGAAACCGTTTACCCCTGCAGAGCTGTTGACGGTGCTGAACCGGGCGCTGGAACGACGCAAACTGATTCAGATCTCCATGGATGAGTATCAGTACTCCGACGATACGGGTTTTGAAGGCCTCATAGGGAAAAGTCCCGCCATCCAGGACGTCTACCAGTTGATTCGCAAAGTCGCCCCGACCGATTCGACCGTGCTGATCATCGGAGAAAGTGGAACGGGGAAAGACCTGACGGCAAAAGCGATCCACAATCGAAGCAAGAGGGCCGCCGAAAAATTCTTCGCCATCGACCTTACGACACTGCAGAGCACACTTCTCGAGAGCGAGCTCTTCGGACACGTCAAGGGATCCTTCACCGGTGCAACGACCGACAAGCCCGGAGTCTTTGAAGTGGCCGACCGGGGGACGATTTTCCTCGATGAGATCGGCAATCTGCCTTCCGAAACCCAGGCCCGGCTCCTCAGGGTTCTGCAGGAGAAGGAAGTCCTGCCCGTCGGAGGAACGTCGGTGAAGAAGGTCGACGTGCGGTTGATCTTTGCGACGAACAAGGATCTCAAACAACTGGTGAACGCCGGCAAGTTCAGAGAGGATCTGTTCTATCGTCTGAACGTTTTCCCCATCCGGCTTCCCTCACTCCGTGAACGTGAAGAAGATATTCCCGACCTTGCGCTTCATTTTTTGAAAAAATACTGTTCCGTCATGAAAAGAGATCTCCCGTCGATTAAGACGGAGGCAATGGAATTGTTGATGAACTATCACTGGCCCGGGAACGTCCGGGAGCTCGAACATACCATCGAACGACTCACCATCATTGTCGAAGGCGATGAGATCGATCCGGCGCATGTTTCAGCGGCTCTGTTCCGCACGGAATCGAATATCCGCTCCATCATTCCAAAAACCAGCGATGAGCTCAAGAGCCTGAAAAAGCAGATCCGCGCTTCCGCAATTCATGAAATTGAAAAGCTCTTCATTGAGGAAGCCCTCCTCCGGAACGACTGGAATATTTCCAAGGCGGCAAGGGAAGTCAACATGCAGAGGTCGAATTTTCAATCCCTGATGAGAAAGTATCATATTGAGAAACCGACACCCCCCGCATAAGTAATTGTGCACCCGTATATCTTTCTTGTTCACCCCTTTCCGCGAAATCTCTCCATTTTCATCAGTTGTCTTCTGCTTTTCAATTCCGAGCAGTAACGCATTGGAAACGAATGCGGAGACCATGAGAAGCATGTCATCTCTAACCCATTGACAGCCATGTGCTTACGGATATCGGACATAATGCTCTTTTCGATTGGCACAATCGTTGTTGCATAATGAATAGAAGTGATTTTGAAGTCTCAACTATCGAATGGAAGGACCTGAAAATGCTTACAAATAAAATACTCATCGTGGACGACGAAGAGAATGTGTGCCAAAGTGTCAAGAAAATACTCTCCCGCAAGGGATATGCCGTTGAGGACGCGGTCGACGTTGAAAAGGCCGTGAAGAAGATCAACGAAACGGCTTTCGACCTGGTCATTACCGACCTTATGATGCCGAATACGAACGGAATGGAATTATTGCGAATCATCAGGGACAACTACCCTGAACTGGAAGTCATCATGATCACGGGGTATGCTTCCATTGAATCAGCGGTGGAGGCGACGAAGCTCGGAGCGGCGGGATATCTCCCGAAGCCCTTTACTCCAGCGGAACTCACGGAGCTGACCGAGAAAGCTCTTGCGAACAAGAGTGTCCGAACGGAGAACAGAAAGAAAAACGCCCCCGTGCAGGTTCCATCCGGTAAAAAGCCTGACGACATCATCGATGTCGATATGCCGTTCAGCGCAAGAGAAGTTGCCGAACACACGGGGAAAGAGTACGTTGAGGCACTCACGCACTCCGACATCCCCATTGCGAAGAAGGCTCCCGACAAAGCGTATTGCAAGACGGGCAAACGCGAATGCCGCCGGCTGGTGCTCGAAGGAAGAGAATGTGTCGGCGAATGTCCGATAGAGAAGAAAGAAAGAGCTCGCGCAAAATCGGTGAAGCGTGTAAGCGGCCCGACGATGGAAATTATCGACGCGGACCTGCCGTTCAATATGGCCGAGGTGGAGCGGGTAACGGGTGCGGACTACATCAACTGCCTCGACCGCGATCTTCCGCGTGCCGCACTTTGGGGCAGAGACGCGACCGCGAAACATTCCGTACTCGTCATCGATGACGAACCGATCGTGTGCCACAGCGTCCGGCGCATACTGTCGAAGAAGAGCTGCGCGGTTGATGAAGTGTTTGATGTCGACGCCGCATTGCAGAAGATGAAGCTCGGCAAATATGACCTCGTCATCCTGGATCTGAAAATGCCCAAGCGTTCCGGCATGGAAGTCCTCCGGGCAATCAGAACGGAATGGCCTGAAATTCCGGTGGTGATGGTTACCGGCTACGGCTCCATCGACACGGCCATTGAGGCAACGAAGCTCGGCGCCCTGAATTTTCTCGCAAAGCCGTTCACTCCGGCTGAACTGACAAAGGTAGCTGAGGAAGCTCTCGTTAGCTGAGGTCGCTGCCGGAGAGCGTTCTCCTCGTCTCAAAGAAATCACGCCCCATCCCGATGACAACGGGATGGGGCTTTTTCTTTAGTACTACCGCAGATCGGACTGTGCAAACGTTTGAGCTCACGATTTGACATTTTATGCGTGAATGAGTACCTTTTCCAATGATATGCGTCTTTTTAGAATTTTGAGAATTCAATTCCGAAGACTTAGTTTCGGAGAAGTGCCATGGGCTTAAAACAACTCTTATTTATAGTCCTTTCGATTGTCCTGGTGGGCCTTGCTATTGCTCTCGGGGTAAACCACTTCAATTATCAGCAAACTCTCTCAAACAAAGATGGGGTAGGGGCCAGCCTTACCAATATTGCGGTCAATGCCTACCAATACAAGTCTCGCCCTGTTGCAATGAACGGAGGGGGTGGTGTGTACGACAATTCTTTGGGAGGGAAGAGCTACGCGATACCAAACGAGATGATAAAAGACGGTTACGGAAAATACAGCCTGGTTACAGTAGATCCGGCATCGTGCACAATCAAGGGAATTTCAGTGATGGGAACCGATTGGGTAGCGACGTGCACGGTCGATGAGAACGGCAAGACTTCATTTACCTTTTCCGGCTGGTAGGACCGGAGAGCTCCGGAGAACGGGAGACCCGGGGAGGGAGTGTTTTCTAAAATGTACCCGGAACATCGGAAAGTGAACGTAACAAAAATCCCAAACTTATTGAGTTTGGGATTTCTTCTTATTGTTACGGATAAGAAGTCGGGGGCTTGAAGCAAGCCTCTGAAGAAATATAGTGCGCGCCGGGTCAAATGTCAAGTCCGCCGGGGCACGATTCTGTGTCCTGCATCAACGCTGATGCCTCGACCCAAGTGACAAGAGCTCGGCAGCCAATCCCCCCAGACGATCAGGAGTTTCATATCCGAATTACCGGATTTTACCCGGGCAACCCCCTTAGAAACATTGTTTTGATGTGGGAGGAAGAACCCACATTTGACCTACGGGAAAAAAATCCAGCAAATCGTTTACCGTGTGCCAATTCCCTTGACTTTCTACATTCCGACCCGTAAATTATTGGAGCAATCATAGCGGTCGGAATTGTGGGCCGGCAGGGATTTCCCAGTGTTCACTGATCCAGACCTGAGATCGTTTCCTATTGGTTGTCTCCTTACTCAAACGCTCCCATCTCTCCGTCAGCGAACAGTACAAAAGGAAATGCAGATGTAGCTCAACGCGGTGAGAACCGTGATCGCACCCTCATTCGACCCCGATTTGTTGTTATCATTTCTCAAAGCTCTTTTCCACGCAAGGTGCTCTTCTTGGCCAGTATCATTTTCAGGAAGAGAAAGATCCCATAGTACGCGGGGGTAGATTCTAGTTTTTCCCGATTCTACCTCTCAGCGTCGTCGCAAAACAATTTCCGGTGACGGATAGTTCTATCAGTATCCGGACACCATCTCGTATTGAATATCTGATTGAACATTTTCAGGAAGGGGAATATTTTATATGAACTACAAGACGAAGTGGTGGACGCTTTCAATACTCGCGGGCGTCCTCTTTATCCTCCCTCTATCTGCCTGGGGACAAATACCGCAGTCAGCGACGCACCTCGATAAGGTATACTCGACGGTTCTTCAGACAATCGAGAAGATGAAAAGCGAAGGGGTCACAGCAGAAAATGCACCTTTGAAAAACGTCCGGCAACGGTACGGCAGTACTGTGAATCGATTTGACGAACGGGGAAGAATCGGACTTCTCCTGGACGTCAAAGGAGTTTCACAGAATCTTATCTCCAGACTCCGGGCATTGGGGGGCGCAATCGACCTCTCGTTGCCCGAGGCGAAGCTGATCTCGGTGTATATGCCAATCGACAAGGTTGAAGACGTCGCCTTGCTGGATGAAGTGAAAATCGTTCGCCCGATGGTGGGTGGAACCGCGAACACCGGATCGAAGACCACGGAGGGCGATAGCATTCATCACGCAATCAATGTCCGGACAGATTTGAACGTCCTCGGAGACAGCGTCAATGTTGGCGTTATATCCGACGGCTGCGTCTCATGGCCGGCATCAGAGGTCAGCGGCGATCTTCCAGGGGGATTCGGCCCGCCAAACTATACCTTTGGCGGTGTGAACAGGAAAGGATCGGGGGACGAAGGGACCGCAATGATGGAGATCGTTCATGACCTTGCCCCGAACGCGACGTTGTTTTTCTACGGAGCGCTGTATGATACTTCCGGAATTCATTTAAGCAGCGCGGCGATGATCGACGCTATTTATCGATTGGTGAGAGAGAAGCATTGCAAGATCATCGTTGATGACCTCACCTGGTACGACCAACCGATGTTCGAAGACTGCGATGACGCAACCGCCGGCTATGTCGCGGCAGCGGCCAAGTGGGCGATCGACACCGGCGTCGTGTATATCAGCGCGGCCGGCAACTTCGGCGGAAATGGCTCGTGGGGACATACACACCTCCAGCAGGTCTACAATGACCCAAACCCTCAAAACAATATCGTCAAACCCATTCCTCCGCCCTTTTCTCAGATGGGCAACACCCAGCCTCTTCCGATCATGCCGGGAGTAATGAATGGGCCTCCCTATACAGATCTGCATTACTTTAGCGATACTCCAGTAGACGATCCGGGGCTGCAAGTGGTAGTGCCCGGTCATGCTCCCGGACAGGAAACGACGACACTGACAGTCATCCTCGAATGGAACGATCCCTGGGGCGCCTCGACGAGCGATTACGACTTGTATCTTTATAGTGGAGATTTTACGCGTCAATTGGCAGGGAGTATCTCACCTCAAAACGGCGGCCAGAATCCTATTGAGACAATTACCTGGGAAAATTACGGCGCCGCGGATTCAACGGTGCAGGTTGTTGTCAATCTCGTAGAGTCTCCCCGGGTTCATTCGCCGAAACTGCTTGGTATGTATCTCTTCGGAGTTAACTCGGTGGAGTACCATACTCCTGAGAACAGTATCTGGGGCCAGCCGGGCGTTCCCCTGGTTATTGCAACAGGCGCCGTGCCCTACGACAACGCCAGCACCATCGAGGGATTCAGCTCTCACGGTAATTACGATGTGTATTCTCCATCCTATGTCAGCAGACCGAAGCCCGATGTTGTCGCAATTGACAATGGCGTGATCACGGGAGTCGGTCCGTTTGGCAACTGGGATCCCGTCACCCACAATTGGCGATTCCTCGGTACATCTGCCGCGGCGCCACAGGTTGCCGGCATGGCTGCCCTCCTGCTCTCAAAGTTTCCAAAGCTGACTCCCAAGCAGGTGCACGCCAAATTCGAGCGGACGGCAGTTACCCTTGGCGATCAGACAATCTATGGCAGCGGGCGTGCCGATATCGAGCGAGCCATGCTCGAAGTGGATACCTCCGTGACAGCGTCCGGACCGTACACGATGGGCAGTGCTCTCAACGTCCCGGCGTTCTTCGGAACCGACAGCGGATTTGCCGTCAGCAACATCAAAGTCACCGGCGGCGCACACCAACCAACGCAAGTCTCAAGCAGCGTAACGGTAACGGCGGGCAGTCCTTACACAAGCGCCGGAGTTGTGGACCTCGGCTGCCCATCGGTTAAACGGTGGTACCAACTAACGCAGACAGGCGGAACGAATGGACAGTTCAATGCTCAGATGACTGCTTATGTCGGCGAGAGCGAACGGGCAGCAACCGGTGTCGCAGCAAATAGCCTGCGGCTCCTCCATTGGAACGGATCGTACTTCGACATCCTGCCGCAAGCGATGGCGCCCGTCCAGGTCGCAAATACATGGAAAGTCGTTGCTTCATTCAGCAATGCTTCCTTCTCGCCCTTCTTTGTCGGCTATCTTACGCGGGGAGTCCACGTGGCGACAATCGCCAACGCCAGCGGGCTTGGCGACACTACTGTTGCTGTGTCATTTTCATTGGGAAATACAGGCAACGGTTGGGATACAGTGAGATTTTCTGTGTCTGAGAGGCGCGGCTGGACGATGACACCTACCGATTCCGCATTATCTGAAGGAGTAAGTCAACAGGCGACGATCACGATCAGGGTGACGATACCGTCGGGTGATAGCATCGGAACCGTTGATTCCGTCCGGCTGGTAGCACACTCAGTTTCCGATCCGACCGCCAGGGATTCGTCGTATGCGACGGTAACGATTACGTCCTCCGTGGTGACGATTTGCTATCATGTAAATGATGGGTGGAATATGGTCTCTCTCCCGGTAACAGTTACGGACCACAAGACGACCACGTTGTTTCCGACTGCAGGCACAAACGCATTCAGCTACCAGGGACGATATGTCATCGAAGACTCGCTTGAGAATGGTTGGGGATATTGGTTGAAATTCCATGGCGCTCAGGATGTTTGCGACACGGGCGGTGTAAAAGAGAAGGATACCTTTGTTGTCGCGAACAGATGGAACATGATCGGCTCGATTTCCACTCCCGTCGATATCGACAGCATTGTCCAACTGCCGGGCGGTATTATCGCTTCGAACTATTTTGGATACAAAAACGGATATTTTATTCCTGATACCATCAAACCCGGATTCGGATATTGGGTGAAAACCAACGGAGGCGGTCGCCTGGTACTGAAAAAATCCGGGGCGATTGCTGTTCCCCGAGGGCAGGCCGAAGAACGTCAGGTTCTGCAGAGCATCAACTCTGTGGTGGTCTCCGAGGCAGGAGGCGGAGCGAGCACGCTCTATTTCGGGAAAACGGAAACAGTCGGCTCGATGTTGTCCAACTGTGAATTGCCGCCGGTTCCCCCCCCAGCATCGTTTGATGTGCGCTTCGCTTCACAGCGATTCGTGGAAGGATACACAGCCGGGTCGACCCCTTCGAGACTGGACATCGATGTGCAATCAGAATCGTTTCCACTGACGTTAACCTGGAAGGTGACCGACAACGATGCGCGCTTCTGGTTAGTCGTTGGCGACCATGCGCGGCAACCGCTGACGGGAGCCGGCGGCTCGACCGTCATTCACTCTCCCGTGAAGCGGTTGGCGATAGAGGTTCAGTCTTCGCGGGAAGTTCTCATCCCGAAGGAGTTTGCACTCGGGCAGAACTATCCCAATCCATTCAATCCGACAACGGTTATCAGCTATCAGTTGCCGGTGGCCAGTTATGTCACTCTTAAGGTTTATAATATGCTTGGACAGGAAGTGGCGACGCTGATAAACGGTATGCAGGATGCCGGGTACAAATCGGTAGAGTTTACCGCGGCGAACCTACCGAGCGGCATTTACACCTACAGATTGACTGCGGGCACATTTGTCGAAGTGAAGAAAATGTTGATGATAAAATGACGAAGTCATTTTATCAGAAATCCCGCGTTCTTTCGCGGGATTGATAGGAACGCGGCGAAGTCACTTGAGCAGAAGTCCCGCCCTTTTTTGGCGGGACTGATGGAAATGACGAAGTCATTTTATCAGAAGTTGAGTGAACCGCCGTCAGGCGGTGAGCGAAATGGCGCCGCAGGCGCCATCCTACTCCAGCCACACGCGGGATTGATAGGGAAATGACGAAGTCATTTTATCAGAAATCCCGCCCGCCCAAAAAGAGGCGGGCAGGCGTTCTTTCGCGGGATTGATAGGAACGTGGGGAAGTCACTTGAGCAGAAATCCCGCCCTTTTTTGGCGGGACTGATACTGAAATCATAAGAGATGCAGGCGAGGATAATGCCCTCGTTTGCACGCCCTCATAATCACGGAAGGGGGCTCAATCCAGCGGGTCAGCTTTGGTGTCTCCCCCGATGTCTGAACCATGATTTTGGGGATTATAGGATTACCATGATTAAGATAATCGAGATAATCCTGAGAATCGAGCGAATAGTGGTTCAGACGGCGATCGATGAATCTCCTGGGGACGTATCGGCATGACGATTGGCGTCAGATTCCAATCCTAAAACGCGTACTCGAACACGAGTTTGGCAAAATCTTGTAACACTAAATCACAAAATCACTCACTATCCTCATGGAGGATGTATGAGATGTAATCTTTTGCTGCAAACGTTAGCGGTTGGTTTGCTGGCGGCGGCGCTGTATGTAACTCCCGCGCTTGCTCAGTGGTCCACCAATCCAAAGGTCAACAATGCCGTCAGCACGGCGGCAAATGATCAATATAATCCCACAATCGTTTCAGATGACTCGGGCGGCGCCATAATCACATGGCAGGACGATCGCGACGGCACCTGGGACATCTATGCACAGCGGGTGAACGCTTCCGGCGCTCCGCTGTGGGGGAATAACGGTGTTGCCGTCTGCACGGCGCCTGTCGATCAAATTAATCCCACCATCGTTTCGGACGGCACCGGCGGCGCTATCATTACATGGCAGGACCGGCGCGGCGGCAGCAACTATGACATCTATGCCCAACGAGTGAATGCTGCCGGCGTTGTCCAGTGGACAACCAATGGCATCGCCATCTGCGCGGCGACAGGCGATCAAGTTAATCCCGCGATCGTTCCGGACAGCTCGGGCGGCGCCATTATTACCTGGGCAGACTATCGCAGTGGCAACTATGACATCTATGCTCAACGCGCGAACGCTTCCGGCGCTGTCCAGTGGACGGCCGACGGCGTTGCCATCTGCACGGCGGCAGGCAATCAAGAGTATCCCACTATCGTTTCTGACGGCTCGGGCGGCGCCGTCATTACATGGCAGGATTATCGCACCGGCAGCAACTGGGACGTCTATGCTCAGCGCGTGGATACTTCCGGCGCTGCGCAATGGACGGCCAATGGCGTCGCCATCTGCACGGCGACAGGTAATCAAGAGTATCCCACCATCGTTGCAGACGGCTGGGGCGGCGCCATCATTACATGGTATGACTTGCGTGGCGGCAGTTACTATGACATCTATGCTCAGCGGGTGAATGCTTCCGGCGCTGTCCAGTGGACGGCCAACGGTGTTGCCATCTGCACGGCGGCAAACAGTCAATGCAATCCCGTTATTGTTTCTGACGGTTCGGGCGGCGCCATCATTACATGGTATGACTTGCGTGGCGGCAGTTACTATGACATCTATGCTCAGCGGGTGAACGTTTCCGGCACGGCGCAGTGGACAGCCAATGGCGTCGCCATCTGCGCGGCGGCAGGCAATCAAGAGTATCCCACAATCGTTTCAGACGGCTTCGGCGGTGCCGTCATCACATGGTATGACCAGCGCAGCGGAGATTGGGACATCTATGCTCAGCGGGTGAATGCCGCCGGCGCTGTGCAGTGGATGACCGATGGTGTTGCGATCTGCACGGCGATGGGTGATCAAGATTATCCTATTATCGTTTCGGACGGCTCGGGCGGCGCGATCATTACTTGGAAAGACTACCGCAACGGCAGCGACTATGACCTCTATGCTCAAAAGATAGATCGCTTCGGTAATTTAGGGGACGCAGGACCTCACATAGCCGAAGTGAAAGATGTCATCAACGACCAGGGCGGCAAGGTGACCGTTTCATGGAGTCCGTCATACCTTGATGTTTATCCAAATACGATCATCAAATCGTACTATCTCTTCCGGGGCGTCAATCAAGCTATGGGGATGGAGACGATGAAAGGCCCCGGGGATTTTTTGAAAGAGATTGCAAGTGGAAGGAACCCGAAGAATGTGCTGCTGAAAATGCCGTGCTCAGTTCAGGGCATGGATGCGTATTACTGGGAATATATCGACAGCGTGCGCGCGCTCCGGCTACCGGGATATTCCTACACAATGCCCACAGTTTCGGATTCCGGTCCGCAGGGCAATGCAATGAGTTATGCATTGGTGATGGCGCGGACGGCCGACGAACTGATGTACTGGTTCTCG
>Ga0209777_10004561_pt1 | contig 16305 bp, 24 predicted proteins | sample FrelakmetHBP12HB_FD_187147 | JGI IMG/M metagenome (GOLD analysis project Ga0209777, IMG submission 187147) | Freshwater lake sediment microbial communities from the University of Notre Dame, USA, for methane emissions studies -HBP12 HB (SPAdes)... | ecosystem: Environmental > Aquatic >...
ACTCTCCGCCGCACTCCACGCCGCACTCTCCGCCGCACTCCACGCCGCACTCGCCGCACTCTCCGCCGCACTCCACGCCGCACTCGCCGCACTCGCCGCACTCCACGCCGTTGGATTTTTTAAACACTGTTTAGCCGCTTCAAAAGCGTTGCGCGGCCTTTTATCTTCGGGGTATTCTTTTTCAAAATTATCAATGACTAATGTAACGGCATAGATAGCTAAAGCAACACTGTCTTTTTTCTCCCATTTCCACGCTTTAACGATTCGCATTTCTTCTGCTGTTTGCTTATCGTCCGAAACAAACTTTTTACCTCTTATTTCGACCTGTGCTAGGGTTTCCATGTCCACAAAAGACATCGCGTCAATAATGTTTTCCGAGCAATTAAAACCACGACATATTGCTTCACATTCAGTCTTTCTCCATTCTCCGATCTTCCATTGGCTACCATCATAATTTGATTTTAACCCACTTCTCAATGATTTATAAAGTTTCATTTTATTTTCCTTTCTAAAAAGCAAATCCTACGCCAACACTTCTATTGTGAGCTAAATTACCGCCCTCAACCACTATTGTTACGCTTTGCCAAACCAATCTAGGGTGAATATCTACCCCGAATACCTCATAATGAGGCGGTAAGGCCATTGAAATAACAGCGTGAGCAAGTATCTCTACCGGACACCAGAAGTCAACTTCGCCTGTTGAAGGATGCTTAGACATAAAAGGATTAAGTTCATAGTGTTGCCCGCCATCCCATGCCCAGTTATTCTTAGCCATCCATTTTGTTTGTGACCAGTCAGCTAAACCCTCAAGAGTAAAGACAAGTTCAAGACCAGTATCTTGCCATGTCCAATTTTTTGCGAATTTGTATTCACTGGCCTCACACATTGAACACCATATAGTGAGTAATAACCAAATTATTACCCAACCTATAAACAAATATATCGGCAAAGTAACTCGTTTATTTATCATTAACACACCCCTCTTTGCAGATATATCCCATTTCTAGCATACATTTCTCAAAGGATTTTTTCTTGCTGTAATTAACTGCGGAAATTACTCCTACAATCGGCAACAAAACAATTACTGGGGCGATGATAAACCCGCCTATCTGTTTATTCTGTTCTTCGCACACCTCTCTTGCAGTTTGAAAATCACTTTGAGTTTTCCCCTGAGGGATAATATAGTGTTGTTGGGCACACCCTATCAACGATAAAACGATAAACACTGCGATAATCTTTTTCATATTCTCACCTCTTTATTTAGCTATAAAATAGCTGACTATTAAAACGAAAATAATCATACTGGCAATTAACGACCAACCACAAACCTTGACCATTTTGTTAACTTTTACATCCCATTTGCGGTCAAGATATTTTTGGGCATTACAGTTACTTACGATTATTTCAGTAATACTTCTGTCGTCTTTAATTATTCTTTTCATTTTGTCACCTCCTTCAGTTAATTCTTTCAAGAAAATTACTGTCTGCTTCTCCCCATGTTTCACCGCATTTATTACAGTAGATAAAATCCGCATAATCTTGAACTTCTTGAGAATTACAAAACGGACACTGACTTTTCCCAAAGTAATCTTCTTGACTAAAATCATCACGCCAATATCTGTAATCCCAATGGCTATTTCTTATGGTTTTCTTTGGTTTATATCTTTTGTCAATCTGTTTTTCCAATACTTCTGAAAGTCTGTTTATTGTCAGGTTTAATTCATCAAGAACAAGAAATTCTTTTTTTGTGTGTTGGTTATAATAACCACAAGAAACATTGACCGATGGTATTTCATAAAATTTAGTAAAGATTTGTATATCAGAAAAAATTCCTAATTCTTCATGCCAGCCAAAAGACTCAATGTAGTTTTTGCATTTCTTCGGGAGATCATTATAGCTCACATAATTTCCTACACCCGCTCTGTCAATAGCTATGGCGAGGTTTACGTTTTTAAACACTTCACCGCTTACAGCTAAAACTAAAGCGTCCATCCCTTTGCCGCCAGTTTCCTCAAAATTAGTGAATAAAACTGGTGTGTTGGGGAATCTTTCTTTGAGTTCCAAGCAAGCGAATACTCCTGCTCTATCGTCTGCGCCCAACCCTTTTCCGGTAATAAAGTTTTTAAATTCTTGCAGGTTTTTAACCGGATAGATTGTATCAACGTGAGCCTGTAAAAGTATTTTACCATTTCCGGCAAAATAAGCATAGTTCTTCCCGTCCGAAATATCTGCACCCTCAAATAAATCAAGAGGGTTTGCTTTTATACAGTCAATGATTGTTCGCATACGGCCTCCTCCTCTGGTTGGCAGTTTTCACAAAGCCCATCTTTAAGATCATTTTTCGGAATCCACTCATCGCAATGATCACACTCTTTAAATCTATCCTCTAAACAATCTTGACAATAATATTCATTATCAACTTCTGTACATTCTTTGGTGTAGGTATCACATCCATTGCAAAGAGTGTAATTTTCAAGGCATTCTTCGCAAACATATTCACCAGAATCAATTTCTGTTATATTATTCGAGAAATATTCATTACAGTCATTGCATTGTGTATAGTTAGAATCACGGCAACACTCACAAATATAAGCCGTTTCTCTGCCATCATGCACTTCAAAAATATTATTCCTACGGAAAGTTTCATCACAATATCCACAATAATCAAAGTTATCATCGAAACAGCCTTCACAGTAAACGTCGTCGCAATAATAGAAGGCGTCACCCTCTCTTACGAGATCCCCGCAACTATAACAATAATGCTGTCCACAATCACCACAAGTTCCATATTGTTCTGATCCATCTAAGCTATTACCACAAGAAAGACAACTACCATCTTCAATTTCACACGATTCGAGTTCACAGTCTTTTTTAACCGTAACCACGCCATATCCGCTATCAATATAAGCGCCAGTGTGATTTCGGACAGCATTATTATCGGATATTGTTCCCTGTTTAACAATCCACCGTGAACATTGTGGAATGCCCTCAAGAGACATTTGTTCATCACTACTCAACTTTTGTTGGCAATAATCCCTCATTGCCAGTATCGCGCCGTCAGAAATAGTTCCATATTTACGGTTTGTTGATACTGTAGTAAACCCGCCAACATAGATCATTAACCGGCCTACTTTTTTATCGAGATCGTTTTTGTCAGCGGTATATCCAACAAAAACAGAAGGTGAAGCCAAGTAATACAAACAGGTATTGAAGTATTCTCCGCCGCCGTTATTATATCGGACGCAAGATGAAAAAGAACAGTATTTATCGTTATCGTCTGCCAGTATTAGATAGTCCCAGGGATTTGCGGAGACAACAGCCACCAATCCATTTTTAGTGTAATCACCCCATGCGATAAGAAAAGCACCAAGATCGTGTCCAATTTCTTTCTGACCGTTATTTACTTTAACGGTATTGATTTGACACAATAAACTTTCATAACCGCTTAAAGTTTCAATTTTATCCCAATTGCTTGAGATAACTTTAGTGGTTTTGACTTTATTTTTACCGACTTGTAAATACTGGAAGTCAATGATTTTAAAATGCTTCAGTTTGTCAAGTCCATTGAGGAATTCTAAAGCTAATGGAAGTGATTCTAATGATTGGGGAATTGGCAAAACAGCCCTGAAATCATTTTTTTTGTTTAAGTCTAATGCTTTTAGCCATTTCTTTTTCGACTTCATTCCCTTGTCAATGGCTTTTTTGAGATAATCAGTGGGGATGTCATTCCTACGTAATAATGTTTCTAGCTCTTCATACGTTTTCATACAATTCTCCTTTCATTGCCCAGCGCTGGGCTAATCTATAAATCCCCATTCTATTATGATGGCTCCTAGATTATCATCTTTTCCCAAGGAAACCATAGGAACTGGTTTCTTTGTAAATAGAGTTCCACAATGATTGACTACAACAAACTCCTCAATAGTCACAGGATCAATCCAGTCTCCATCATCTGCATGCCGAAGATCATACACATACGGATAACCCAGAGGCGGATTGACTTTCTTTCTACGAAGTTCAGTAAAAAGACCTGTAACTATTTCGCCTGATTTTAATTCTAATTCCATTGTTTTCATACTGTTCTCCTTTCTAGGAAATTTGTTTCGTTTTCAAGGCTAATTTAGCCACGTTTCCGAAAAAGTCAATGTTGAAAATAAATATTTTTTTCAAGCATTTAATTTTATTCAAATTTATTTTTCAAAAATTTTTTTGGCACGAAAAACGCACCTCTCTCAATCTTACTTGATTGATTCGCACCTATCTGAATTTTACTCAATTAATTGGGTATTTCTGACCTGAAAAAATATTATTGTTATAAACTTGACAATTCGTAAATCATATTTATATTAAGGTCAAGCAAGAAATTAATCTTGCACTAACTATAAGAGGTGAAACGTATGAAAGCAGAATTAAAAGAAGGCAAATTGGTAATTGAAATTGAGTATGATAAGAAGGGTTTTAAATCACAAAGTGGAAAATCATTAGTCCATGCATCAACAAAGGGTAATATGCCTGTCTCTCTTGACGGCAAAGTTATCAAAATCGGCATCAATGCATATTCAGAAGCTTAATTGATTGACTATACCCTTAATATAAGGAATTAAGGGTATAAGTGAGTTAATAAGGGGAATTGATATGGAGTATAAAGCTTATAATTGTTTTACAAAAAAAAGGGAGGAAAGTATGAATAAAACACAAGAGCAACTTATCAGAGATTATCAGGTGACTGGTAGAGAAACATTCCTTGACCGTGCCCGTAAGATGCAAATCCCATTAGAGGAACTTGAAACGGAACGGGGCATCTCAAGTATGATTGAATTGCTTGAGTCCTGTGAACTGCCATCAGATGCTGAACTGGAGCTTGCTAAGCCGTTCTAATCATCAATAAAACATAGCCTATAATGGCAACACACTAAGCCGCCTAACCAGCGGCTTTTTTATTGCCTGAAATTCAGTCTTATAATGCCGTAGAGCAAACTATAATCGCCGCCTAATATATTGATATGCAGTAACTCTATAACAGCCTATAAGTCAATTAATCCACTAATGAGATATAAGGTTAAAGTAATTAATAATAAGCAAGAAGTAACCTTTGCCCTAATTCGTTTACAAGTATCCGTTAAACCTAATTAAAAAGCTGCCTTAAAAACGTGCGACGTTTCGTTTTAAGCCTTCGAAAACCGTAAGGCATACGAATAAGCGGCTAAACTAAAATCTCAAAGCGTATCCTAGCTGATATAAATAAGCCTTAATAATAATAGGCAGGTCAGGCGATCCGTCCAAGGGAACAAGGCAACATAGTAGCTATGCCCTATCCGGTACAGTCAAGGGTTGGTGATGGTTGGCAATCGACATATCTACGGGATTCCCTTTCTCATACCCTGATACCTTCAGATAATCTTTTCTTAGGAACTGTTTAAAAGTGTTGTATCCTTGCGGTGGGAGATGTTAACTACCGGGCGGATTTTATTGCGGTTTTAAAAAATAGGTTTTTTCATAAAATTATGGTAAAAAAGATGTAAAAAGGACTTGACATATGTGTATGTCGTGCTTATATTAAATGTGCCGGAGGGAAAAATGAAACGCACTACAATCTGGTTGGATGAAAAACAAATAGAGTTCCTTAATCGCGAGAAGCGGAATAAGGGTATCGGCAAGTCTGAGTATCTTAGGCGGGTATTAAATGAACGGATATTAAAATCTGAAGGAGGTTTAAATGGGAAAGATAAGGATGTATTACTTTAAGTGGCTTGGTGGTCAAGTTGTGATTGGTGAATGGGATGCGGTGAATGGCTGGCTGGTAAATCCTTTTATTTTTACTGTTGACAAGGATCAGTACGTTGCTATTCAGTTACCTGGGAATCCCAAGAAGATTTATTGCACAAGTCCCGCGTTTATGTATGATGTTGAGGATGGGGCTGTAATGACTCTTTATCAAAAGGCTACATCTAAAATTATCATGCCCGAAGGTAAGTTGGTAAATTAGGGGGTAGGTATGCCGTATAAGAAAGTCAAGGTAAGGGGTGGATGGAAAATAAAAGGGCCGAGCGGGTTCAAATCAAAAGAACCATTAACGGAAGAAAGAGCTGATGCCCAACTTCGGGCACTTTACGCTAACGCCAGTCCAACACAAGAATCATTAAAAAGAAAGGATAAAACATGATTAGAAGATGGGCTATTAATAGAATCGCTGATATGTTTCATTATGACAGAACGACATTGTTACCGTGGTGGTTGGTTGTTTTGAGGTTTATCTTATTTCCCATTAATTCTGTTTTTCTGACTAATTCGGTTGCAAGTTACAATGCCAGAGAAGATACCTTTACTTTATATTTTTATTCTTACCCTGCTGAGTTCTTTAGGATGGTTTCTCATCTTAAAAAAGACGAGGGAGTTCTTATTAGAAAAGATAATGGGGGTGGTCTTAAGTGTGCGCGTATGAGAGTTAAAGAGGAAGAAAATGCCTAGCGTTCCTAAAATAGACAAAAACAGAATGATGCAGTTGGTCAACGAAGGAAAGACTAATCCTGAAATAGCTAAGTATTTCAATTGTTCAGTTTATGCCGTGGAACATTCCCGCAAGGCCATGAAGAAAAAAGCCCAAAATCTTCCAGCGTTGGGCAGTGGGGCAGGGGATAAAAATATTGATTCCATGAAACAACTTGTGGAAATCAACCAGACTATTATCGAGGAATTGAAGCGTTGCAACAAGTTTGTCTTACGTGAAGAAAAGAAGATGAATGAGTTTGATGCTGTGGCGGCAGAACTGGAGTTAGATCCTGATAACAAAGAACTAAAAGCGAAGCTGGACGGATTGACTGATAACATCAGTGGTATAATGCGCCTCCAGAATAATATTATTAATATCTCTGGAGAAATAAGGAAACAGATCGAACTTCAACTCAAGATAGCCGAAACGCTTTACAATGTGCAGATGAACCAGGAATTCCAGCACGAAGTAATTGAAACCATAAAAGAACTTGATCCTAAAGCGGCAGCCAAGATTATTAATAGGCTTCGGGAACGGCGAGCGCTCAGGGGGTTGGTTAAAGGGTAAATAAGTATGAGTAAAAAAGCAAATAGACTACATAAACCAAAAGGGAAGTTGCGAGTAAAACGGATGATAGCCAAGTTCAAAAGTAATAAGTATAATAAGAAATGACCATTAAAACCCAACAGCACATAGATATGTTTACTGACCTACTCAATGTTATTGACAGGGAGATAGGTAATGAAACTTCCGGTGTTGTTCCTTTTGGGGAATGGCCTGTTTCTGTCCCTATAATACTAGATGGTAAGCCATTCACATTTGATAAACATGAATATCTTATCGAACCTTATAGGGATGATCATCCTTTTCAGGTAGAGATTAAAGCCACACAGTTAGGCTTGACTACAAAGGCTATCCTTAAACAGTTTTATAGGGCGAGATACGAAAGCGAGAAGTATCGCAGAGGTATAGGGTATTACTTTCCCTCAAGAACAGACGTTACAGAGCTTACCAAGACTCGTATTAATCCTTTAGTGGAGGATAATCAGTCCTCAATCGGCGGGTGGTTGCAGGATGTAGATTCTGCCAATGTTAAAATGATATGGAATACACCGCTTTTCCTTAGAGGGATGCGGTCAAGGATAGGAATGAAGTCGGTTGCCCTTGACGCAGTGGTATTTGATGAGCTTGATGAGGCTCCACAGAACTCCATAGATATGATTTTGGAAAGAATGGGGCACTCAGAGGCGGGGGATTTGATGTTTTTAAGCAATCCTACCCTGCCTGATTATGGTATAGACCGGCTTTTCCAGACTACAGATCAGCGTTTTTGGCTTCTAAAATGTTCTAAATGTAATGAATATACTGATGTAGTGGGTGGTTTTCCTGATACTTTAGCCACAATTAAGGGTGGAAGGGTGATAAGAGTATGCCATAAATGTGGTGCAGAGCTAAATCCATCTATAGGGGAGTGGGTTGCGAAGCGCCCAGGGGTGACTGAACGCAGGGGGAGGCAGTATTCACAGTTGTTTTCACAGTCTAAAACCTCCACTCCAGAAGCAATACTACATAAATTCAACACTACAAGAAACCTTACGGACTTCTACAATCTTAAAATAGGTATAGCTTATGTTGAATCGCAAAATAGGTTGTCAGTTCAAGAGGTTATAGATTGCTGTGGAGACAAGGGATTGTTAAGTGATACTACTGATTCCTGTTTTATGGGGGTTGATCAGGGAAATTTCCTTCATGTTGTTATTGCCCGGAGACACCCGAAGAAGTTCGGAGAGGTAGTTTACCTTGGGCATCTGAAAGGAAATAAATCCAACGACTCCGATGATGAAAGCACATGGATGGAACTTGATGAACTAATGAAAAAATTTAGAGTAGGAAGGTGTGTGGTTGATGCTATGCCCAACAAAAAGAACGCACGGCGGTTCGCAGAAAGACATGCAGGCAGGGTTTATCTTTGTTACTACAATGACAACCAAAGGGGTTCATTAAAGTGGAGTGACAAAGAATTGACAGTGCAGGGAAACAGGACAGAGACCCTTGATGTATCTCATAATTTAATCTCACGGGGGAATATTATCCTGCCAAGGAAAGGTCTTGATATTGTTAATAAATTTGCAGACCACATGCACAACGTAGCCAAGAAGTTGCAGGAAGATGAAGAGACAGGGAGCCAGCAATATCTTTATTTTAAACTCGGTGAAGATCACTTCAGGCATTCATTTAATTATCTTACAATGGCAATGTCAGCACCTGACCTTATGTTTCCTGAGTTAATCTAATGAAAATTATAGAAACTAAATCAGAAATAGAAACAAAGGAGTTAAACAAAAAAAGCGAACCAGTTCAAAAAATATTTGCCGGGCTTGTATTCCCTTCAGGCGGGATTCCTTTTTATTATTGTGTTGTTGTTGAGAAACCTTTTGACAGAGTTGCTTCTATGGAAGAAAGAGAACCGATATTACAAATAGTAAAGGAAGGGCAAGCCCCGACAATTTCTGAACTAAAGAAAGAACTTAAAAAATTCGAGAAGCTTAATTGTCAGTATATATATATTGAGAACAAAAAAGAATTCTGGAATTATATTAAAGAAATTGTTCGATGGAGAGCAGAAGAAAAACTTGATATTCATTTTCGGCCTACAAGATCCGTTTCTTTTGAATCCAGTATTATGAAAATTAAAGAATTTATTATGGACAAACGGTTGTCCTTCCCAGAAGAATCTTTAATCAAAACCCAACTTGCCATATTCTCAAAAAGTTCTTTTAAACAGGAAGATGACTTTTACGCAGTTAAAAGCCTATGTCTTGTCATTGAATCATTCAAAAAAAATCCCCTCCAAAAAACAGAAAAAGTTCCCGATCAAAATTCTTGGTGGTAGAAGAATTTACCACATCTGTAGTAAAAAAAATTACTTGACAATTATTTAAGGTTCTGTCATACGGCAACTGGATACATTTTACCCAGTCATGTGGGTAACAAGTATCCACTTATTAACGTTGGCGCGAATCGTTCGCATACCAGCACAACTATACGGAGACTTTATAGCCCGTAGAAAGGTTCTTTAAAAATGAATATCATTGAAAGAGGTTTAGAGAAAGCGGAAGAAGTGGCGGATGCAATTTGGAAGAAGATGTATCAGCCGGAGGAGAAAGGTGAGGAAGAGAAACCTGTAGAAACCAAAGAAGAAACCCCGTCAGAAGAAGTAGTTTCTGAGGAGCCTTTAAAGGGGAAACCAGAGACTTCCACCGAACCTGAAAAAGAAGTTGACTATAAACAGAAGTATAAGACTTTAGAGGGTAAGTATAAAGCTGAGTTGCCCCGTGCCAATGAGGAGAGAGATCGACTTAAGGTAAGGACAAATGAGCTTGAAGCAAAAATCACCGAACTGCAAGGTAAGATTGAAAAAGGCCATACCGAAGAAAAAGGTAAGGAAATAGATGCAGAGCTGGAGGAACTTGCGATAGATTACCCTACAGTTGCCAAAGCCCTTCAGAAATTAAAAGAAGGAACTGAAGCGCAACTAAAGTCAGTTAAAGACGAACTGCAAACAGGAGTAAGGACTGAACTTGATACAGTAAAAAGCGATCTGGTTTCAACAAAACTGGTTAGTTTTGATGCTGAAATGAAAGGACTCGGTGTTCCTGATTGGAAAGAGATTGACAACGATCCAAAGTTCGTTGAGTGGTTGGGTGATACAGTACCCTACACAAAGTCAACTAAACTTGAACTTCTCAAATCTGCTGCTAAAGAACGAGATGCTAAAACAGTTTCTCAATTTTTCATTGATTACAAGAAGTCGTTAGAAGTGGCTACGGAAGAAACACCTGAACCCGATAGCCAAGACAAGTTAAAGAAATTTGTAGCTCCGCCTAAAGGCAAAGGAGGCACAGCCCCCAAAATGCCGGGCGAGCAAATGAATTTAACGCGAGCAAACTACGAAAAGTTTATGGATGAAACTTCCAGAGGTAAATTTAATCCCGCTAAATGGGGCGGCAAAACAGAGGATCAGGTCGATGCAATGTTTGATGCTGCCATAGCTGCGGGAAAGCTTCTGTAGTTTTATTGTAGTTCTGCTACGCGTTTTAATATTTGGAGGATTTTAACATGAGTACAGCTCGTGTAACGGGACAGCCTGACTATAGTTCTGCGGGAACCTCGAAGTTTATCCCTAACCTTTAATTTGGGGATGTAAAACTTTCTCTAAAAAACTGGAACCTGATGATTGATGCAGGAACCAGAGGGAACTCGACAAAACAACTTATGCAGTTCGGAAGGAATCCATGAAGCGTTTGAGTTGGAAGTATGTAGCAGGTTTAATTGATGGTGAAGGATGCGTAGATTTACAACACATATACCACAGGGAATTTCCCGACAAACATTACTTTACTCCAAGAGTGAGGGTTACAATGGTTGAGAGTTGTGGGTTTATATTAGAGATGTTGCAAAATAATTATGGTGGTTACTACGCTATTACTACCCGGAATTTTAAAAATCCAGTATGGCAAAATGCTTGTACTTGGACAATTCAAGGGAAAAAAATTAGACCGTTTCTTCAAAACATCGTCAATCACTTGTATATTAAAAAAGAGCAAGCAAAATTTTGTATCTGGTTAATAGATAATGTGATGGGTAAGCATACCGAAACAGAAATTCGGGAGAGCATCCATGACGAATTGAAAGCTATGAAGCGAGACCCGCACAGACTAAGTGAGAAAGCGGCGCAGAGAATATTAGCGCTGATGCGATAGTCGGATTACGATGTTTCGTAATGGGAAGTCTGGTCGGCAAAGTTAGCAAAGAAATATTACAAGAAAACAGTTCTCACTGCCATCACTAATACGGCATGGGAGGGTAAGTAATTTTGCTCTCGTTAAACACCTTTAATTGCTGGAAACTCCTTAGAGCCAAAACTACTCGCAAGAGTGAAAATGTTTTGGATTGGACAATCAGCAGCCAAGCGCCGTTGAAAGACGGTGAAGGTTCATCGACTAGAAGTAGTAGCCTACGGATTTTATCTATGGCAAAACTTCCAAGAATGGGGTGGATACTTTTATTGCTTAAAGTCAAGAGAAAAAAGTATTAAGATATAGTCAGGACTTACAGGAAACTGTAAGAAGAGAAGATAAAGAACTTCTCGATAACATCACGGAAATTAAGAAACAGGGCGATAAAGTATATATTCGTACTATCGCCGACATCACTGTATTCGATCATCAGAAAGGAATGGTGTTGCCAACGCAGCGCCCTGAATCCCCTGATATTGAACTACTTATCAATAAAGGTTCAGCATGGAATGTCCTGCTTGATGATGTTGATAAGGTACAGTCTGATATTGATTTACTCAACAAGTTCACCGATGACGCAGCCAAGCAGATCAACATTGCTGTTGATGCGGCAGTTCTAGGCGCTGTGTATTCCGATGCAAACAGTTCTAACTATGGTGCAACTGCTGGAAAGATTTCCGGTGGTTATAACCTTGGTGTTTCAGGAACTCCAGTTCAAGTAACCAAAGCAAATATCATTGATTACATTACCTATTGTGGTGGTGTTCTTGATGAGAACGATGTTCCCGATGAAGATCGTTGGATGGTCATTCCTTCTTGGATGGCAGTTATGATTAAGGGTTCGGACTTAAAGGATGCTTCTTTGTCCGGCGATCCGAAGTCAACCTTGCGTTCCGGGTTAATGGGTATGATTGATAGGTTTGTAATCTATTCGTCTAACTCTTGCGGTAGCGTTGCGGCCACAGCGGATGTTTCTGGTCATAAATGTTACTACTCGTTGTTCGGAAACAAGGATGCAATCAGTTTTGCGAACCAGTTCATTAAAACAGAATCCCTGCGTTCCACTCAGTCTTTTGATACCATCGTCCGTGGTTTGATGGTCTATGGTTACAAGGTGACTAAGCCGGAAGGTCTTGGATTTATATACGCTCGCAAATAACTTTTAACCCTTAAAGGAGGAAACAAATATGTTGACATATAATTTTACAGGGGCAGCCAATCTGGGTTCCGAAACAGCTCCCACTGGTGCAGTAACGACTGTGGGACAGGATATTCCCTATGGCAGATTAAGAATGGGGATTATGAAATCAAGGGTAGATGTTTCTAAATGCCCTACACTTTCAAGCACTGACGTTTATGAGGCGATCTTAATTCCGAAAGGAACCAAAGTTATTGATGCTTGGTTTTATGTTGTAACCGCAGAATCAGGCACAAATGCAGCTTCAGCTACCCTAGCGCTTGGTATTACTGGCGGTACTACGGATGGATTTGTAACCGCTGCTGTTTGTAACGCAGTTGGTTTGCATGCCACTAATGCTTCTACTTACACCAATGCCGGAGGTTTAACAGTAAACACAGCAGATACTATTGATCTGTTGGTTGCCACTAACGCGTTCACTAATGTAGTCGTTGATGTGTATGCTCTGGTAGTTGATTTGAATCCCTAGTAATAGGGCGTAATTTAATCGTAGGAGAGCGGGTGGACTCCACGTTTATTCCCGCCTCCGAATTACTAAAGGAGATTTTAAAATGGCTCGATATGAACAATTTACAGTCGGAGATTTATCTGCCGACACAATTAACGGTTGCATCTTTCCTGGTGTAATAGGGATGGGTAATGTATATTATGTTGCGGATACGACCAGCACAGCTTTCTCGGACATAAGCAATAGGCTTGGTGGAAAGTTTTATGCTGATGGTTCTGCGATGCTTTATCCCCATACATCAACTTCAACTGTGGTTACAACCAATGGTTTGAAGGCTGCTGCTGCTGCTTGCATAACCGACAGAAATGATTACATAGTTGTGTTACCATCTACTAATACCTATTACATAAATGAATTACTGACATTAAAAAAGAAAGCAGTTCATCTTATTTGTCCGGCAGCTTTGGTAAATAGGGTTGGATGCACCAGTGCTGCTCGTATTCAACAAATAGGAGCGGCAGTAAGTATTATATCAATCGAGAATGGTGGTATAGAGGTAGCTGGTTTTTATCTAAAAAATATTACTGGCTACGCCCATATTCAGGTTCCAACAACTTCTACTTGCGTAGCTGACGGAGGCGCGTCAGCTTGGGGAATAAGTATTCACAATAATTACTTTGTGGGACGGAGTTCTTCAACTACTTTGCCGATGTTATACTGCACTGGAGATGGAGCTTCTTATTCGAGAATAGAGAACAATTGGTTTACAGAACAGGTCAGTAACGGCGCTTACACAACTGGAGTAATTTGTGTTGGAAATACAGGAGCGAGCACTGATTGTATCGGCAATTATATTACCATAGGTGATTCTTGTACTGCTACTTATGGTATTTACAATCTTGCCGTTAAGTCTGTTATTGCTGATAACTATTTCTCAGAGTGCGGTGGTTCTGGCGCTGGCGCAACTGGAGGAACAATAACGTTTTGTATTACAATGGGCGCAACTTGTTCAGCAATTGGGAATAGGTGCGCTGTTGCTTCTGGTCATTTTTCTGATGGAAGCGGCACTACGCATGTGTCTTACACTGATAATACTGATGGTATTACCAATGGTGGTACAAGCGGAATGTTGGGTGCTCAGTTAGAAACATAACAATCTTTTACTGGGAGGGGAATTTACTTCCCCTCCCCAAAAGGTGTGAATATGACACAAGCAAATTTTACAGGTGTTTGTCAATGGTGTAGAGGGACTGGAACTGAAACAGAAGTGAAAGATCAAGATGGAAATCCTATAACAAGGCCATGTACTTATTGCGCAGCAACAGGTATTGTAAAATCAAACGCCGGAGTAGATATTACAAATATATATTCCATAAGTAGATGTCCAACTTCTCTTATCTTGGAAAATACTAATGATACTGAATATGCTGCTTTGAGCGATAATAAAAAAGCATATTACAACCAATATATTTCAGCCGGAACTTTAGATATGAGTGATGGAAGTAAAGCAAGAGATTTGTTTTTAGCATGGATATTTCCTCCGGGAAAATTAAGTTATACAGCAATATTGAATGCGCTTAATACGCTATAAGCCTTCGGGCAGAAAGGAACATCATGGAAAAAAAATTCAGGATGTTACGCAAGGACGGCACAGGCACTCCTTTTCCTTATACGCCTATGCTGGCTAAAGCAGATGGAATGGTAGAAGTGGAAATGACTTTCGCTGAAATCAAAAATATAATTCCACAACCAGAAGAACAATCAACAGAACAACCAGAACAATTACATAAAGATCCAGTAGAGAAACCCGGCCCTGGATGGGTTAGGAATAAAAAGGGAACGTGGCAAAAGAAGAAAGAAAGAAGTGTATAAAGGTATTTTATAATGTATTACAAAATAATTCCGCCACAAAAAGACGAATACACAGACATAGGAATGGTTAATGTATTAGCGGCCTTTTACCTCGAAAAAGGGGATGAGGGCTACGACAAATACATGGCAGAACATCATGTGACCGTGCCTGTATTTCCACCTGAAGGTTATCCACGGCAGAAGGAGTTAGATGAACAGGGAGAGGAATGGGATGCTTACAGAGAGCAGCAGAGATTAATAAGCACATTTCCAACAGAGGTCAGAATAGAAGACGGTGAAGAAATTATCTACCCGATTCTCCCTGAAGGATTTGTGGAATTAGTAAATCCAATTCTAAAAGAATATGTCCTTTACAATAAATGGGTATCAGAACTCCCCACAGAAGAAAGAGATAATCCTTTCTGCAATCATTTTATTCAATTTGAAGCCGATGTAATCAAAGAAGAAATACTTTACTGCTTTGAATTTGCTTTAGCGCAGACACGTCTTAATTACCTTGAAGATGATTTGCATTGTGAAAAAGGAACGAGTGCAAAGAGAATTAATCAGGATATTGGTTATTTACAAAGATTAGCGGATTATCGGCAACCGACAACTGAAATGAAATTGAAAATATCTGCTGCGGAGGCAAAAACAGCAGAATTAAAAAATGTAGATTTTACCAAAGTTAAAACTATTGCAAAGTATTCGGTGAAGTAATGAAAAATTATGATGTTGATGACCCTAATAGATTAGAGCTAAATTGGGAAAATAAAGATAAGTGGATACAAGATACTAATTTTTGTAAGGCCGCTGTGGATTGGTGGAAAAATAAAGAAAATGACATGACTATAGAACATAGTAAAAATCCCAGTGAGGTAGAATCCAATGCAGAAGTTTTGGAAGCTCTAATTGCTGATAAAAAATATGAGTGGGCTAATTGGTTTGTTGTGAGAATGTTAAACAAGAAGGACTATATAGCTTATGCTAGATTTGCCGAAGCACAATTACCTGATATTGTATTAGGAAATGAACATTTTAATAAAGCAGTCCAAGACGCAAAAGATTGTTCTGTCCATGCAGAGACACATGATAGTGCGTCTGCCGCTGGTAAGGTATTTGAACATTCAGTTCAAGCAAACGCTCTTTCAGGACTGTATAACAATACAAATGAAATTAAATTAAAAATTTTAAATTATGGTCTTGAATTGTTGTTAAAGAATAGGACGGGGAAATAGTATGAGTTATGCTACTATTGCCATAGGTAGTGGAGCTAGTGATTATGATAGTATTACTGCCTTTTTTTCTTATACATTTATAGATATATCGTCTCCATCTGCAGGAACAGGTGTTTTAACTTCCTTTGATGTCTGGGTTAATTTTATTCTGGGAACACAAACAGACTTTTATTGGGGCTGTTTTTATGGAAGTGGTACAAGTTACACAAACAGAAGTCAATCTTCAAATTTATCCCCTGTAACAGTGGGCAGTAAACAAACCTTCACAGGTCAGAATATTG